>Ga0209511_1000214_pt1 | contig 65247 bp, 59 predicted proteins | sample SSSSmetaG_FD_184141 | JGI IMG/M metagenome (GOLD analysis project Ga0209511, IMG submission 184141) | Glacier valley bacterial and archeal communities from Borup Fiord, Nunavut, Canada, to study Microbial Dark Matter (Phase II) - ​SSSS... | ecosystem: Environmental > Aquatic > Freshwater > Ice >... | reverse complement strand
GCGATTAAAGACGTTAACGCCATAATAATCTGACGTTTTTCCTGCCGGTACTTCCACAGGCACAGGTGTGTGCGAGAAAGCTTCTCTGACCAAATGAAATCTTAAAGTTGACATACGTACAATTTTTTAAAACCAATAATAAACCTAACAAACTTTTATATAACCCAATTTCTAAAACGAGCCATAGCTTCAATAGTTTCTTCCCGACTGCCAAAAGCGGTCAACCGGATATATCCTTCACCACTGGGACCGAAACCAACTCCCGGTGTCCCAATTACATTAATTTCATTCAACATTCGATCGAAAAATTTCCAGGAATCAACTCCACCAGGTGTTTTAAACCAGATATAGGGTGCATTGACACCACCGAATACTTCCAATCCAAGACTTGTCAGGCTCTGACGAACCAGCGCTGCATTTTCCAGATATCCGGCAATATTTTCAGAACACTGAGCCCTTCCCTCCTTGGAATAAACTGCTTCTGCCGCCTTTTGCGTGACATAGGAAACACCATTGAATTTGGTAGTCTGACGTCTGTTCCACAAGGCATTCAAAGAGACAATCTCACCAGTAGTCGTTTTGGCCGTTACGCTTTTTGGAACTACAGTATAGCCACATCTTAAACCCGTAAAGCCTGCCGTTTTGGAAAAACTTCGGAATTCTATGGCGCAATCCTTGGCTCCTTCTATTTCATATATGCTGTGCGGTACATCCTTTTCGGTGATGAAAGCCTCATAGGCTGCATCAAAAAGGATCAGAGCGCCTGTGTTCAATGCGTAATCGACCCAAACTTTCAATTCATCTTTGGTCAGCGTCGTTCCTGTCGGATTGTTGGGGAAACACAGGTAGATGATATCCACCGGGGTCTCTGGCAATGCAGGAACAAACTTATTTTCTGCGGTGCATGGAAGATAGACAATATTGCTCCAGGCTCCGTCTTCATTGATCAAACCTGAACGGCCATCCATGACATTTGTATCAACGTAAACAGGGTAAACAGGATCGGTTACAGCAACTAGGCAGTCCTTGGCAAGAATACCGCCAATATTCCCCATGTCACTCTTGCAACCATCGCTTACAAAAACTTCATCCGTATCTAAATGAACCCCTCTGGGTTCAAAGTCACCTGCAATAATTTTTTCAACTAAAAAACGATAGCCCTGCTCAGGACCATAACCTCTGAAAGTCTTTGCCGTAGCCATTTCATCCACTGCCTGATGCATGGCTTCAACAACAGCCCCCGCCAATGGCTTGGTCACATCGCCAATACCCATGGAAATCAGCTTTGCTTCCGGATGACTACTCCTGAATGATTTCACTTTTCCGGCAATCTCAGAAAAAAGATACCGACCTTGCAATCTTAAAAAATTCTCATTAACCAATACCATACGTATTCTATGTATATTAAATCTCTCCTTCAAAAACCGTTACGGCCTCACCAGTCATGTAGACATGGTTGTTTTCAGGATTCCATTCTATCAGTAAACTTCCACCGCGCAAATCAATGACGGCTTTTCTATTCAAACGACCGGTCAAAACACCAGCCACCAGAACTGCACATGCTCCGGTTCCACAAGCCAGAGTTTCCCCTGCCCCTCTTTCCCAAACACGCATTCTTGCATGTTCCTGATTTAGTACCTCAACAAATTCCGTGTTTGTGCGTTTTGGAAACAGTTGGTTCAATTCAAATTTCGGACCGAGCTCCGGTAAATTCAATGCATCAATTTCACTTGTAAACAAGACAGCATGCGGATTTCCCATGGAAACGCAATTCACTTCATAACGGACCTGGTCGATTAAAAGTGGAATCCGGATGGCTTCACCACCGGAAACATCAACAGGGATAAGTGATGGCTGCAGAATGGGAGCTCCCATATCGACACAGACAGCGCTGACCAAATCATTTTCTACAACCAGGTTTAACACTTTAATACCTGCTTTTGTTTCAAGAGTCAGGGAAGCTTTCGAAGTCAGACCTTTATCAAAAACATATTTTCCGACACATCGGGATGCATTCCCACACATTTCTGCTTCAGATCCATCCGAATTATACATTCTCATACGAAAATCGGCTGTATCGGATGGCATAATCAGGACTAGCCCGTCGGACCCCACACCAAAATGCCTGTCGCTTAGCCTTACCGCAAGAGCAGAAGGATCACCGATATGTTCCTGCATAGCATTCACATAGATGTAATCATTACCCGCACCGTGCATTTTTGTAAACCTCATTAGTCAGCAATTTTCTCAGGTTGAAATTCTTATCGATGCAAATATATTAGTAAATTTTGAAATCACAATACAATTCTGTCTTTTTATCAGTTTTTAAAGTGTTTTTACTTTCTTTTTGTACTCTTTTTACAAGATTTACTAGTCAATGAAAAACACAATGATTATTTTATCTACCTTTTTGAACATTTTGTTAAAACATAATTTCAGATTTCAAAGTCCACCACTTTGCGCGAGCAGTTCACTTCCTTGACAAAAGATTTTACTGCTACATGCAGGGGATGTTCATCATAAAGCTTCAAATCGGCTTTGTTCGCAAATTCCGAATAAAGCGCCACATCATAGCTCATCTCTGTTTGAGAGAAATCGATTCCAACTTCCAGTTTGAGAAGTCCGGGAATCTGTCCGTTTAAAACTTCCAGTTTTTCCTTTATCATTTTGGCATTGAAAGTTTTATCATTACCATTCGCTTCATCCTTGAGCTTCCAGAATACAATATGCTTAATCATTTTTGATGGTTTTAAGTTGACACAAAGGTAAGAAGAAGCTGCCGATTACCAGCTACCAGAGAAGCCAAAAACGAGTCGTTTGAACCGAAAAATTGAAAATATGTGAATAATGTAATTAATTGTAAAAGTTCTGTAACATATACCTTTAGAAATCAGACCATCTTTGTTTAAGTGAAAAAACGTACGATTTACAGCAATGGAAAAATTGATTGTTCATAAAGCAAAAGATTTTGTATCAAAACGATCTATCCGTTTTGGAGAAAAAACGATTATAAGAAAACAGGAGGCCAACAACTTCATTACGAATGTTGCAGATGCCGTCTTATTTATAACGCGGGTTGTAAAAGAGACCTTTTCAAGTCATTTTGAATTTAAGGAATTTCTGCATCAATGTTATCAGATCGGCTACCTGACATTACCCCTAATTTCTATTACCGGTGCAATCATGGGCTTGGTGCTCACCATACAGACTCGTCCAGTTTTAGTCGATTTTGGTGCTGAGACATTACTCCCGGGAATGATAGCAGTATCTCTGATCCGGGAAATGGGGCCAGTCATTACAGCCCTTATTTGCGCAGGAAAAGTCAGTTCCGGCATCGGGGCAGAACTGGGATCCATGAAAGTGACCGAACAAATTGACGCCATGGAGGTTTCTTCCACCAATCCAATGCGATTTCTTGTGGTCCCGAAAGTTTTGGCGGCCACACTGATGCTTCCTTTTTTGGTTTTATACGCAGATGCATTGGGCATCTTCGGGAGTTGGATAGGTGCCAATATTAAAGGCGATGTCTCCTTTGTTCTATTTTTCTCACAAGCATTCAGCCACATAGATTTCATCGATTTTATTCCTGCATTCATCAAATCATTCTTTTTTGGAGCAGTAATAGGCTTAGTGGGTTGTTATAAAGGATATAATGCAGGACGGGGTACGGAAAGTGTGGGCATTGCTGCCAATTCGGCAGTCGTACTGGCTTCACTCCTGGTCTTGATTACAGATATGATAGCAGTACAAATTACGGACATGTTTTACTAAAATAAGATGGAAGCAGAAGCTCGGAAACCGGTTATTGAAATAACCAATCTCAAAAAAACATTTGGGGAACAGGAGGTGTTGAAAAACGTCAATCTAAATCTTTATACCGGTGAAAACCTGGTTGTTCTGGGTAAATCCGGATCGGGAAAATCGGTCCTGATAAAGTGTCTGGTTCGTTTATTAGAAGCAGATGGCGGAAAAATTCATATCCTTGGTGAAGATGTCAATGCATTGAACACAAAAAATCTGGGAACACTGAGAAGAAAAATCGGTTTTCTTTTTCAAAGTGGTGCTTTGTACGACTCCATGTCGGTGAGAGATAATCTGGAATTTCCACTACGCAGGTTAAAAAGGGATTTATCACGTAAAGAAATTGATGAAATCGTGCGAGAAGTTCTCGAGAATGTCGGATTATCGGATTCCATTGACAAAATGCCATCCCAGTTATCCGGTGGCATGCGAAAAAGGATCAGTCTGGCCAGAACACTTGTCGCAGATCCTTTGATCATGCTCTATGATGAGCCCACGACGGGTCTCGACCCGGTGACATCGGATGAAATAAGCTTACTTATCAACGATGTTCAAAAAAAATACAAGACTTCATCCATCATCATCACACACGATATTGAATGTGCTCGTCAAACAGCGGACCGTATGGTCATGCTTCAGGAGGGAGAAGTGTATATGGAAGGAAACTTGGAAATGTTTGAAAAATCAACAGACCCCTTAATCAGGTCATTCTTTAAATAAAAAACAAATAAGATGAATACGCACAGCACTGGTTTTAAAATGCGTTTAGGATTATTCATACTAGGTGGAATAAGCCTTTTGGTATTTGCACTTTTCATCATTGGAAAGCAAAAGAATTTATTTGATCCGGTTTTCAGACTGACGACGAACTTTAGCAACATTAGTGGTTTACAGGTCGGAAACAATATCCGCTTTGCCGGCATTAATGTGGGAACCGTCGATAACATTACCATTATCAACGATTCAACGGTCAGGGTTGATCTTTTAATTAAAAAGTCCGTTCAAAAGTTTATTAAAATGGACTGCGAAGTGGCAATTGGTTCGGAAGGTATTATTGGCGACCGCATCATCCTGATTACTCAAGGCAGTTATGATGCACCTAAAGCTAAAGAAGGTCAGGTACTTGTATCAAAGGAACCGGTCGAAACGGATGCCATTATGCAAAGTCTGATGGTCACAGCAAGTAATGCGGAAGTCATCACCAATGAGCTGGCAGAAATTATGTTTAAGGTAAACAACGGAAAAGGGACACTCTCCAGGTTGATTCAGGATTCGACCATTGCGGAGAATCTGAATCAAACCATAGTCAATCTGAAACAAAGCAGCCGGGGTTTGGATGAAAACATGAAAGCAGCCAAAAGCAATTTCCTTTTTAAGGGCTATTTTAATGGCAAAAAGAAAGCTGCAGAGAAAAAGAAAGAGGATGCTATACAAAAAAGAGAAGCTGCTGTGAAAGCGGAAATAAAAGCTAAAAATAAAAAGTAATTATTATCTCAGTTAGTATCGGAAAATGTATGTTGTTTCGTATTTTTGAAACTTCATTTATTCTCGTTAATTCATGTGGAAGCTGAATATGATCCAAAAAAGAGAGAGATTGAGCTACAAAAATAGTTTCATTCTTTTTTGTTTTATCTTATTCATCCAAATGTCCGCTTTTTCTCAACAAAAGCCTGCGAAGACTGATACCACTCATATTTATTCCAACATTGAAACGTATTCCAAACGTAGCAAGTTTACCCGATTTATGTATGGGTTAATTTTTAAACCACAAATACGAATACTGAACAAAAGAAAGACTTACCGGAAACTGATCCAAAAACCATACAGCGAATTTGAAGGAAAAGTGATCCGGAAAATAAACATTGAAACATTGGATCCGTTTGGTTATTCCATTGCCGACACCATCTCTCAACTGACACTTCTATCAAAAACGGGGAATAAGCTGCATTACAAATCACAACGCATCACCATTCGAAACCTGTTGCTCATTCATCAGAATCAACGATTCGATTCTCTTCTGGTCATGGAATCAGAACGTTTGGTTAGAAGCAAAGCTTTTGTGAGCAACGTCTCTTTTTACGTAAAACGCACTTCTGCTAAGTCTGACTCGGTCGATATCTTCATTCGTGAGATCGACAACTGGAGTTTGGTTCCTAAAGTGTCGGCTTCCACTTCAAGCAACACGGTCCTGTTAACGGAAGAAAATTTTCTGGGTACAGGTCATGAGTTTAGCAATAGTTTTACCCGGAATATTTCAAATGGGATGAATGCATACAGCACAAACTACGTGATCTCAAATATCAAGAATACGTATATCAGCACAACACTTCACTATGAGACCGACGAATTCAGGAATTTCAACAGAAGCCTGAATTTTGACCGTCCGTTTTATTCTCCTTTTGCCAAATGGGCGGGTGGTGTGTCTATCAAAGGCATTAATTCAGTAACCACTCCCTTGCAGTACAAATACAATGTCCAGGATTACTGGGCAGGGTATGCCAAACAGATTTTCAAGGGGAACACGCTGGAAGAACGTACCACCAACCTGATTCTGACAGCCAGATATCTGCATAAAGATTTCCTGAAAATGCCAACAATTGCGGAAGATCCATTGGCGTTCTATTCGGACGAGAACTTCTATCTGGCCGGAATCGGCATTTCTACGCGAAAATATGTACAGGACAAATACGTTTTCCAATACGGCATCACCGAAGATGTACCCATTGGAAGGGTCTATGGGTTGACAGCCGGATATCAGTTAAAGAATGGAGCGAACCGATTGTTTCTGGGTGCACGGTTTTCTGCGGGAAACTATTATTCATGGGGTTATTTCAGTTCCAACCTTCAATACGAATCATTCTTTCTCGCATCCAGTGCCCAAGAGGGTATATGGACGGCAGACATCAATTATTTTACAGGATTGTTTGAAGTTGGCAAATGGAAATTCAGGCAATTTGTAAAACCAGAGCTCACGTTGGGTATCAACCGTTTTTCAAACGATAGCCTGACCCTCAATGATGGTTATGGACTGGGTGGATTTAAGAGCACAAATTTGACGGGGACCAGTCGCTTGTTACTTTCACTTCAGACTCAGGCTTATGCACCCTGGAATTTTATCGGCTTCCGTTTTGGTCCGTTTCTCAACTATTCACTCGGTGTGCTTGGTCATGCGGATACAGGATTTAAAAACCAAAGGATCTTCTCGCAAATTGGCTTGGGCGTATTAATGAAAAATGAGAATCTGATCATCAGTACCTTTCAATTTTCCGTTTCATTTTACCCTCAAATGCCTGGCAAAGGTGACAATGTCTTTAAAACAAACTCGTTTAAAACCAATGATTTCGGATTCAGTGATTTCGAGATTGGTAAACCGGCGACAAGGGTGTTTCAATAAAAACGACATCGCACTTTGGTCCTTTTTCCCTATATTTGGATTCGTTGAATCCTAAATACAATTTAAAATGCATCGGAAATTTCTACTTTTTCTTGTTTTACTCATTTGCTACAGCAATGCCTCACAAGGCCAGAACGCAGATATTCGGCTGTTGCGTGAAATCAACCTGAACCGCAATAAGTCGCTTGATGGTACGTTTATCGTCCTAACAAATTCAGCAGCACCCATTTCTGTGGGTATGCCCATTGGGCTGCTTGGCGTGGGACTGCTATCAAAAGATTCAGCATTGACACGCAATGCCCTGGTTATTGGCACATCTGTGGTGGTATCGACTGTCATCACTACTGTCATGAAAAAAAGCATCAACAGACCCCGTCCGTTTGAGACCTATCCGGATATTGAGAAACTGTCCCTTGCAGGTAGCTCTTCCTTCCCATCGGGGCATACTTCCGGTGCTTTTGCTCTGGCCACATCTTTGAGTCTGGAATACCCCAAATGGTATGTCATTGCGCCCTCTTTTGCCTGGGCATCGGCTGTAGCGTATTCCCGGATGGATCTTGGCGTCCATTACCCGTCGGACATTTTGATGGGTGCTGTCGTAGGTGCAGGTAGTGCCTGGTTGTGCCATTATGTAAACAAAAAGGTATTCAGACAAAAAAATATTTTAAACTGGTTGTACTAAAATAAACCGGACAACTTTGACAAACTGCTGTTCCTTGCTTAATCGATATACCATACATGTGGTACATGAAATGCCACACTAATGGGATTTCATAGCTATGCCAAACCCAATATCTTTGTTTCATAAATAAGGACAAAGACTATGAGCAAAATTATTGACGATTGGTTTAGAAGTTTGATAAAGAAAAAACAAAGTACAAAAACAATTAATAAAGAACAGAAAATGGCAACAGAACAACCTTTGCGTTTTGAAACGCTGCAAGTACACGCAGGACAAGTTGTAGACGGAACAACTCACTCCCGTGCCTTACCCATTTACCAAACTTCTTCCTATGTCTTTGACGATGCTCAGGATGGCGCCGACCTTTTTGGTCTGCGTAAATTTGGAAATATTTATACCAGGTTGCAAAATCCGACCACGGATGTGTTCGAAAAAAGGGTCGCTGCGTTGGAAGGCGGAGTGAGTGGTCTAGCCACTTCTTCCGGACAGTCTGCGCAATTTATCGCACTCAACAATATCCTGCAGGCAGGAGATAATTTTATTTCAACACCCCATTTATACGGTGGTACATACAATCAATTCAAGAACCAGTTCAATCGTCTGGGGGTAGAAGCCCGCTTTACCAAAGAGGACGATCCGGCAGAATTTGAAGCTTTGATTGACGAGAACACGAAAGCTATTTACCTGGAGACCATCGGTAATCCGGAACTGAATGTTCCCGACTTTGATGCCATCGCAGCAGTGGCCAAAAAACACGATCTTCCATTGATCGTTGACAATACCTTCGGAGCTGGTGGTTATGTATTCAGACCCATTGAACATGGTGCAGCTGTTGTCGTTGAATCGGCCACCAAATGGATAGGCGGTCACGGTACTTCCCTGGGGGGTATTATCATTGACAGCGGAAATTTCAACTGGGGCAACGGTAAATTCCCTTCTTTTTCCAAACCGGCAGAAAGCTATCACGGACTGGTTTATACGGATGTATTCGGTGTAGGCAGCTCCTTCGGCAATATTGCCTTTAACATTCGCGCCCGTGTTGAAGGGCTCCGCGATTTTGGAAACGCCATCAGCCCTTTCAACTCTTTCCTTTTGGTGCAGGGACTAGAAACATTGTCCTTACGCATGGAGCGCCACATCCAGAACACACAGGCTTTGGCGGAGTGGCTGGAAAAACACCCGAAAGTGGAGTTTGTGAACTATCCCGGATTGAAAAGCAGCAAGTATTTCGAACTGGCGCAGAAATATTTCCCCAAAGGTGCCGGCGGTGTGCTGACTTTCAAAGTGAAAGGCGACCCAAAAAAGGCTGATACTTTGATCAATAACGTTAAATTACTGAGCCATCTGGCCAATGTGGGCGATGCCAAATCACTGATTATTCACCCCTCTTCCACCACACATGAACAACTTTCTCCCGAAGAACAAAAGGCCTCCGGCGTAGAACCTGGACTGATCCGTATTTCGGTGGGAATAGAAAACATTGAAGACATTAAAGCCGATTTGACACAAGCTTTTGAACATATTTAATTAGCTCCGTTTATAGTGCTATTTTTCCAAGTGCCTGCAATTCTTTCTGACCTTTAGGTTTAGAGAGGATTGCAGGTTGCTATTTAAGTCGGTTCGAAAAAATGCAGTTAGGACTTGATTTTTTTGTAGTTTTGTCGAAACAAACCATTAATTACTATTCCGCATGATAGAACTTGTTGTAAAGCAATTAGAACCGAAAGAACAATTAACAGAGATGTTGACCAAATTGGTTGACTGGGCCACAAGCAGTGGAATCAAAGTCATTTTTATCATTATAGGTGCCTGGCTGTTAAAAGTCATTGCTAAACGCTTTATTGAAAGAGTCGTTAAAGCAGCCATCGCATCGGACAGAGTTATTACAGAAGATGCTGAATTAAAACGAATGACTACTTTGGTCCATATTTTCTCCTATACCTTCAATACCATTATTGTTATGGTAGCAGGCATGATGGTACTGGATGAATTTGGTGTAAAGACTGCCTCCCTACTTGCTACGGCAGGTATTGCAGGGGTTGCCATCGGTTTTGGCGCACAATACCTGGTTAGGGACGTCATCACCGGTATCTTTATCATTTTTGAAAATCAATACCGCCTGGGCGATGTGATCCGTATTGGCACGATAGCGGGAAATGTCGAAGATATAAGCCTGCGTGTAACCACCCTGAGAGATTCAAACGGAACGGTACATTATATTCCTCACGGTGAAATTAAGATCGTGTCCAATCTTACAAGGCTTTTTTCAAAAATAAACATGAATATTGGAGTAGCTTACGAAGCCAACCTGGACCATGTAGCTGAGGTAGTTAACAAAATTGGGGAACAAATGGCAGCTGATTCTGTCTGGAAAGATGCCATCATTGAAGCGCCAAAATTTCTGTGTGTCGATTCACTGGATGATTCTTCCGTAAGTATAAAAATTGTGGGTCAGACCATGCCTCAGGATCAATGGGCAGTCGCCGGTGAGTTGCGCAAACGCATCAAGGAAACCTTTGAAAAAGAAGGTATTGAAATACCATACCCACAAACGGTGGTGCGTCACCTGGCTGTTAGTGAGGAAGAAGGATAATAAAATAATTTCCATTATTTGAAACGTATTAGCATATTGACATATATTTTGGTACTTTTGCAAGCATAGTGATACTACATTCGCATTTCTACTATTATTATGTACGACGATATGGATTTTATGGATACATTATGTAAATTAAACAGCTCGGAATGTTACGGATATAGGGAGTTGGATGTTTTGCTGGAGCTCAGTTCCTTGCTAAGTAACAAGGACATTGATTTAGATCAGGTCATAGCACTTCTGGCTGAACACCTCAACGCTGAACGAATTATCCTCACCATCTTGAACCGGGAAAATTCCAACATTGTCATTGAGGGCTCCTATGGAATAAATGTGCAGGAAAAAAAAGAAACTGTTTATCAAATAGGTCTGGGCATTATTGGGAGCGTCATCAAAAGTGGCGAAACCATAATGATCCCAAAAATTGGTGAGTCCGATGAATTTCTCAATTTAACGCACGCTCCGACATCCATTGACGGCATTGATGTTTCTTTCATCTGCACTCCCATTCGATACAAAGATCAGATAATCGGGACTTTGAGTTTCCATAAAGTCTACAAAAGGGTTGTCAGTTTTGATTACGATGTTCGACTGTTAAAGATTGTCGGATCCATGATAGGAAGAACCATGCGCCGCAGGCAAGAATACGCCGAGGAAATGGAGCAACTGCGCTACGAAAACACGAACTTGAGAGGTGAACTCAGAAACAGGATCATGCCCGATCATATAAAGGGAAATTCAAGTAAAATGAATGAGGTTTTCTCTTTGATCGATAGTGTATCCACCACTGACGCTACCGTCCTTATTCGCGGGGAAAGCGGTGTCGGAAAAGAATTGGTGGCGGATGCACTCCATTACAACAGCCTGCGGAAGGGTAAACCTTTTATCAAAGTCAATTGCGCAGCATTGCCTGATAGCCTGATAGAGAGCGAGCTGTTTGGTCATGAAAAAGGATCTTTCACCGGTGCCAGCATCCAACGGATTGGCCGATTTGAAGCAGCAAACGGAGGTACCATTTTCCTGGACGAATTCGGTGATATCCCCTTGTCCACACAGGTGAAGCTTTTGCGGGTGTTGCAGGAAAGGGAAATAGAACGTATTGGAAGTACGAAACCCATCAAAGTAGATGTCCGAATCTTGTGTGCAACGAACCGGAATCTGGAAGAACTCATTGAAAAAGGACAGTTTCGGGAGGATTTATACTATCGCATCAACGTTTTTCCCATCTATATTCCATCTTTGCGCGAACGGATCAATGACATTCCTGTTTTAGCCGATTTTTTTATCGAGAAATTCAATAAAAGGCATGGTAAAGACATCAAGCGAATTACAACGATGGCCATTGACACATTGATGGTTTATCACTGGCCGGGCAATATCCGGGAACTGGAGAATTGCATAGAGCGGGCGTGCATCTTAAGTATGGATCAGGTTATCCGTACCAACAACCTGCCTCCCACTTTGCAAACTGCGGCTACCTCAGAGACCATGCAAAGCGGTACTTTAGAGACCATACTCGGCAAGATTGAGAAACAGATCATCATGGATGCCTTGATTTCAAGCAAGGGAAACAGTGCAAAAGCAGCTGAAAATCTTGGAATTACCGAACGAATAATGGGTATTCGAATTAAAAAATATAAAATTGAACCCAAAAGGTTTAAAACGAAAAACGAATATGAACAAAATTGATTTTGAATTTTGCGATTTCAACAATCCGCAACACTTGACCGCACTGGCCGATTTATTGAATCACTACATGAGTGATCCAATGGGTGATTATCCGCAACACGATAAAAAGAAGCAATTGCTGTTGGTGGATGGATTGTCCAAACATCCTTCCGCTTTTGTCCTATTTATTTTATGCAATGGCGAATATGCCGGTTTAACCACGTGCTTCATCAATTTCTCTACCTTCAAGCTGAAACCCTATTTGTATGTGCATGATGTGGTGATACATCAAAAGTTCAGGGGTAAGGGTTTGGGAAGATTCCTCATGGTGCAGCTGGTGCATATTTCCAGGGAACGAGATTACTGTAAGATCACGCTGGAAGTGCGGGAAGATAATGTCGCAGCCAGATCTTTGTATCAAAGCCTCGGATTTGAGGAATGCGAACCTAAAATGTATTTCTGGACGAAAACACTCTGAAAAAATGCGAATAGTCATACCTGTAGTTGATCTGGAAGAAAACAAAAATCTGATTTTTGGTGGATTAAATGCTACCGGTCAGATTTGCATCTACGATACCGTGACGGAAGAATTCTTTTGGATAAAAACCTCTAATCTGGCTGAAAATATGGGTGAATTGCTTCCTGCACTTGAAAAACAAGAGATTTCGGTCATCATCACCACAAAAATACAGCCCATGGCACTGAAAGTCCTTGTCAATAAAGGTTTTCAGGTCTATAAATCGGATGGAATCCAACTCAAAGAGAATATTTTACAATTCAATCAAAATGGATTATCGATTTTCGATATGGAAAGCGCAATGTCTGACTCCCTGCTTTGTGGAGGATCCTGTGCCGTTTGCAGTACCGATTGCCAGGAAACACCTGACATTGAATCAATGACCAAACAACAAGCATCATGAGTATACTAAATGCAGTTATTTTTATAACCAATGTGGATACCAGTCCGGAATTGAGAAATGCTTGTTATTCCTGCCAGACTGAGGCTGAACTGACTGGTATGCTGAGGGCCCAGGATATGATTTTCACCAAAGAAGATTTTGCTGAAGCAGTCAATTTTTTACTACTTAAATGCCAAACCTTTGAACAAGCAGATCGGGTGAAGGAGATTGAAGGCTGGTTCAGCTTATTTCGTTGAGAAACTTTTAAATCTCTGTCAACCTTTTTTCAACTAAAATCTTTATTTCCGAGATACCACTGACCATCAGTTGCAGCTCTTCCATGGTGGGTGTATGATAGCCAAAACCGTCCAGCGAACAAATCGCTTCGAATTTACCGACCAAGATGGCTGTTTGTTTCATGCTCACCGTCAGATCGTTCTCAAAGGGCAATGCTTCCCTGAACAAAGCCACTGGCATATGGTGGCTTGCATTCCAATCGTAGCGTGCCAATAGCGCCACAAAATACTTTTCCAGACTCATCACGGCAAAATTATATAGTAAGTCCCTGTCAAATCGGGATTTTTCACTGCTCATACTTTTTTCAAATGTTTGAAAAAATCCATTCGCATAAAGCAAACTGGAGAATGCCACAGCGCGCATTTCTTCTTCAGGAATTATCGTTGCAGACATACTTTTTTTGTTTTAGTTAAATAAATCTCGGCGTAAAGCTTCAGAAATTCCTCTTTTGTCAAGGCTCTTTTTAATTTTTCGGAGCAATCTTTTACTCGGGCCAAGAGCATGAAACAGGATTCCTCATCGATGGATAGATGTGCTTCAGATAAAAAGTGAAGCACCGTCGATTTCCCACAGTGTTTACCGATCAGAAACTCCTGCTCCTGCCTGCCAATAAGTGCGGCTGGAAAAGGCTGATAGGATTGTCGATTCTTAAGGATACAACCCGTATGTATACCACTTTCATGGGTCATAACCAAACTGCCTGTAATCGGTTTTGAAAGGCTGGCAGTACGCTTTGAAACCTCGGCTACATAATCGCAGATTTCAGATAGCTTCGTGGTTTTCAATGTGGAAGAAACTCCTGCACTCAGTTCCAAAGCCAAAGCAACTTCTTCCATCGGCGCATTACCGGCACGTTCACCCAAACCGTTCACCGTGGTGCTTAAGCAAGAGGCTCCGGCCATGTATGCGGCAAGTGTATTGGCTGTAGCCATTCCAAGGTCGTTGTGGGCATGAAATTCCAGTGGTATCTTTTTTTCCACGCTACGAACGGAAGCAATCAACTCCGTAGTGGTCGATGGATTTAAAAGACCGACGGTATCGGCCAAACGAACCCTGGATGCGCCAAAATAACTTGCCGCGCATACAAAGTCTTTCAGAAATAGGGATTCGGCCCGCGAAGCATCCTGCGCACCGATGGTGACATATTGAAACAGGGATGAAGCAAAATCAATCAATTCTCCCAGTTGGGACGTCACCCAATTTTTATCTTTACCCATAGATTTCAGGAGTATCTCTGAAACCGGAAATGATACATGTACTCCCATTGCCCCGGAACGGGAAGCCAAGCGGATATCATTCTTGGTGGCACGGCTCCATGCCAGCGTCTTGAAACCAAACCCCATGTTGCAGATGGTTCGGATATCATCAATCTCACTTTCACCCATGGCAGGTGTTCCAACCTCCAATTCGGGCACTCCTATCCCATTCAACATAGCAGCAATCCGAATTTTTTCCGTCAGGGAAAAAACGACTCCGGGCGCTTGCTCACCATCCCGAAGAGTGGTATCTATGAAGTAGGGCTTTTCCATTTTTCTAATCGCTGATTAAATATTTACTGCAAGCTTCATTGCTTTCAAGTGCTTCCAGAATTTCATCGATGACACCCTCGGAATCCACTCCACCGTACCAAAAATTGTTCGGATGAACCACCATCACCGGCCCCTGACTACACACATTCAAACATGCAGTCGTACTCACCGCTACATCCAAACCCCTGTCAGAAGCCTCTTCAGCAATATACTGCAACAATCCCGCTGCACCCTTCTTGTTACAGGCACCCTGCGCCTCCCCCGAAACCCGGTACGAGTTACAAACCAAAATATGATAATCCGGCTTTTTCATAATACATTCATTTTTTTATAATTTTTTTCTTTTCTTTAAACCACCTCAATCACCGTAGGATTTTTTTTCAAATGGGTGTGAAGTACAAGGCACTGGGCGTGAATCACACCGGAGCGTACTTTTCGTACGTGAGGATTGATGAGCAGTCAGTAACGCAGTAATTCGCTCCCATTTGGAAAAAAATCATTTCGTGCGTGAGGATTGACAAGTGGTTTGCAACGCTGAAATTCAAAGTTATTTTAGAAAAAATCAAGCGCAGCCTTGTGCTGTTCCTGAGCAAGTGGAGCCACATTTAAACGCATCCGGCTTCGCAATCGACCGAATCACCTTATTATTGAACACCCCTTCCAAACCCTCATCAATCAGCCCTGTCATCTCTATGACGTGCACATCGCAAGACTTCAAAATACTTTTAGGAGTCTCACCCACCCCACTAACAAGCAACGCCCGGCAATCACTGAGTACTCTGGCTAGATCCACCCAACGTTGATCGCCTGTTCCATGCTTAGGCGTAGACCGCTCTTGCACCAGTTTATACCCATTGGACGTTTGTCTGAAAATATAAAGTTTTCGTGCTTCACCCAGATGTAAATTGACCAGCAGACCTTCGTTAGTGGCTACAGCTACATAAGGTCGGTCCTCTGTTTTGAGATCAAGCTGGGAGGCATACTCCTTGAGCAAAACGTGGGTTTCACTCAAATCCTGTCCTAAAAGCCCGGCAGCATCCGCCCTGCATCTGGCACAATGACTCATGAGTTTAAGGTGTACGGAGGCAAGAGTACGGGTTTTAAAAATCATTCTGGTGTCCGGTGCCGGATATTGTGCAAAGGCTGTTTCCGCAGTTGGAATCAGGGGAATGCAATTGATCACATCCGCGCCCAGACTGGCACATTTACTGGCAACAGCCTCAATGTGGTCTTCGTTGATACCGGGTATGATGATGGAATTAATCTTAACGGTGATACCTTTTGCCTTCAACTTTGGGATACAGGCCAATTGGTGTTTCAGTAATATTTTAGCACCAGCAAGACCTTGATAGATGTGTTTATCAAACCGCACCCATTTATAAATCAAGGCAGAAATATGTGGATCAACGGCATTGATGGTCAGCGTTACATGGGTAACCCCCAGTTCGGCTATCTCATCAATATAAGGCTCCAATTCAAGTCCATTGGTGGAAAGGCAAAAAAGTTTGTCCGGAAATTCTGCTTTGACCCGACGCATGGTTTCCATGGTTTCCTGTGCATTGGCAAATGGGTCACCAGGACCGGCAATACCAATCACGGTCAGATTTTGAATCCGTGTATCCAGATCTTTTAAATAGGCTGCAGCCTGATAGGGTGCCAAAACCGATGAAGTCACTCCGGGACGACTTTCGTTCACACAATCGTATTTGCGGTTGCAATAGTTGCACTGAATGTTGCATTTAGGTGCTACCGGCAGGTGTACACGGGCATTGGTATGTCTGGCTTCCTCGTTGAAACAAGGATGAGCGGCTAATTTTTCTTTTGTCGTTTCCATAGGTTATAAGTATTTGTACCCGATGGGGGAGTTTTCTTGTTTAAATTCGATCAAAGCATTGACCACGAGATCAAAAAGTTCCTGAGTGCCTTCGTAACCGATCTGATGCATACGGGAAGCGCCAAAACGGTCGTGAATGGGGAACCCCAGACGAACCAACGGTATTTTTCGTTCACGGGCTATGTAATACCCTTTGCTGTTACCAATTAGAAAATCGGGTTTGAATTTTTCAGCTTCTTCGCGCAGAGTTTCAAAATCCGCATCCTTGATCCAGAAGGGTTCCACCCCGATTTCCCGTAACCAATCGGCCAAAGCGGTCACCAGATCTTCCTCCCCGTAGAGCAGGGCCTTCTTCCCGAAAACATATTTGTGGGCATCCACATAGGCATCCACCAACCGACCACGCTGCTTGCGGTATTTCAAAGGCATATCGTTGCCTGTAAGCTGCATCAGAACATTCATAAAGCGATCACTGGCCTCAATACCAATGGGCAAGGGCATTTGATTGTTTTTGATGAAAAAGGTTGATTCCAGCCATTCTCCGGCAGTTTGCAGAAAACCATTGTCTTTTGTCCGGTGCACCCCTTTATTGAATGCACTGCCAAACTCAATGACGGCTTTGGAATTCCCCATGCTTTTTAGCTCAGTCAACGTGGTACCCCCAGTGGGAATCAACTGATATTCGGAGGTATACTCATTATCGAGCGTATCGCTGTAATCGGGAAAAAGGACATAGTTCAAACCGAAATCCTCGAGCATTTCTTTGAGGTAACGGATGTCGGCCGGTGTAACCATTCCGGGTAAAACGGTGATTTTTTCACCGGTCACCTCGTGTTTTGCCAGCGTTTTAACCGTTGCCAAAACCGTATTGTAAAAACCGTCTGAATGACTGCCACAATAGCTGGGCGTAGAAGTATGAATAAAGGTTGGCAATGCTCGTGCATCTTCTTCGTGCAATTCCTGATAATTCCGGATGTGTCCGGGAATATCTTCACCAATGGTTTCCGACAGACAGGTGGAAGCTATGCCAATAACTCTGGGTTTGTACTGCCGGATAATGTTTTCAATGCCTGTAATAAAATTTTTACTCCCGCCGTAAACAGTCGTCGCTTCGCTGAAATTGCTGGAAGCGATGTCTACCGGCTCTTTGTAATGGCTGATCATATAACGCCGGATGTAGGTGGCACAACCCTGACTTCCGTGAATGAGCGGTACGCAGCCCTCAATTCCTTTAAACACAAGCGAGGCACCAAGCGGGGCGCAAAGCTTGCAGGAATTTCTGGTAGAAATGTAGTTTTTACTCTCCATACGACTCATTTTTAATATTACTATTTGGTAAAACGCCAAACCGGGCTCATGGCCGTGGCGTAAATTTCTTTGGCGAAATTCATCATGCCTTCGTAACCTGCCAGCGGTTCTTTGCGTTCGTGGTTGTGGTCGCAGAAACCCAGTCCAATTTTGTGGGCTATAGGTCTTTCCTTGACACCACCGATAAAAATATCGGCCTTTTTTTCTTTTACAAAATGGGAAAGTTCCACCGGATTTGAATCGTCCACGATGATGGTTCCCTCGTTGCAAAGCCTTTTGATCAGGTCGTAATCTTCGGTTGTTCCCGTTTGGGAACCGACAATGACCGTTTCAACGCCTATCAATTTTAAAGCTTTGATCAATGAAATGGCTTTAAAAGCACCACCTACATAAATGGCGGCTTTTTTTCCCTGTAGTCGTTCTTTGTACCAGGTCAATTGAGGCATTAGTCTGGCAAATTCTTCCTTCACCAACTTTCTGGCTTTTTCCATCATATCCTCATCCTTGAAAAAACGGGCCACATCGTACAAAGCATCGCTCATATCCTCTATGCCAAAATAGGATACACGCATGAAAGGTATTCCGTAATCGTCCTTCATCATTTTAGCGAGGTAATTCATGGAGCCTGAACATTGAACCACGTTCAAAGCAGCACTTTGGGCATTGCAGATGTCGTCTACCCGCCCATCGCCTGTGATGGAAGCATTCACATGAACACCCATTTTTTTATAGTATTCCAGTAGTATCCAAAGCTCTCCGGCCAGGTTGAAATCCCCCAGGATATTGATGCTTTTTGCCGGGGTCGGTCTGGTTTTGGTTCCCACCAATTTAAAAATGGACTCACAAGCCACTTTATACCCGTCTTTTTTGGAACCCTGAAAGCCGGGAGCCTGAACCGGAATGACAGGAATGCCTTTTTCCTTTTCCAGCTGTCGGCAAATCCGTTCCACATCGTCTCCAATCACGCCAACAATACAGGTCGTATAAATAAATGCCGCCTTGGGCTGATGCTTATCAATAAGTTCAACAGCCGAATCGTAAAGCTTGCTTTCCCCTCCAAAAATCACATCCCTTTCCTGCAAATCTGTACAGAAACTCAGGCGGTGCAATTCGGGGCCCGAAGAAAGGGAGCCCCGAATATCCCATGTATATGCAGCACAACCTATAGGTCCGTGAATTAGATGCAGGGCATCTGCAATGGGGTAAAGCACCACCCTTGATCCGCAAAAGACACAAGCGCGTTGACTTACACTGCCTGCCAGACTTGCTTTGTTGCAATCGATGGTTCGCTCATTCGCGCCTGCCATCGATACCTGCATTTGTCTATCATCCAATATGTAAGTCATAATCTTTGTTTTTTACATTTGAAACTCAAATTTCTCTTCCAGACATGTTCTGTCCGTATGATCCAGGAATGCATCCAGGATCTGAATCAACAGATTGGCAGCACCCGCGTAACCGGTTTTGGCAAAATAATTGTGACCAAAACGGTCGGCAATGGGGAATCCAAAACGTACAAAGGGCGTATTTTCATCGCGGGCAATATACTTTCCGTACGTGTTTCCGATCAGCAAATCAACGCCTTCCTGCTTGATCCATTGGTGCATGCGAAACATATCTGCGGTATCACCTGCCAGAAATTTAGCCTCGGGAATATCTTTTAAAAGTTCCTTCATACGTTCGCCAAAGGGCTTTCCGGGTGTTCCAGTCACTATGTAAACAGGCTTCATGTCCATACTTAGCAAAAATTCTGTGAGCGGTATCAAGGTATCCGGATCTCCCCAAAGGGCTACCCTTTTACCGTACAAATACTTGGTACTGTCTGCTATCAAGTCGATCAGACGTCCGCGTTCATCACTCAAACTGTCCGGAATGGGCAAATTGGCGTGGCGACTAAGTGACATCAGAAAACGGTCGGTTGCCTTGAAACCAATGGGAATATCCAGCATCTCAAATTTAACCTTACACTTGTTTTCCAGTTTGATGCAGGCATCTTCGGTGGAATACTGTCCAAGACCAAGGGTAAACCGGCTGTCCCCGGTAGCTGTCAGATCGCTGATGGTTGTTCCTCCATCGGGATACATTTTATATTGACCCTTTAGCGGTGTGTCCAAAACATCGGTCATATCAGGGAACATAATGGTGCGAGCTTCCATGACCGATGCCAGGCGTTTGATTTCACGCATGTCGGCAGGTTCCATCCAGCCGGCCACTAAATTGACCACGTTTCTTTTCTTGGGTGTTGCGGTGGAGAAAAACTTCACCATGGCAGCCACCTGGTTGGAATAACCGGTGACATGGGTGCCCACATAACTGGGTGTGTTGCAATAGATAACCTGTTTGCCTTCGGGAACAAATCCATCGTCGTAGGCCTTGGACACAATTTGTGTCAGGTCATCACCAATGGTTTCCGACAAACAGGTGGTATGTACGGCAACCACTTCGGGCTTGTAGACGGTAAACATGGTTTCTATGGCCGTCAGTAAGTTGGCCGATCCTCCAAAAACAGAGGAACCTTCCGAGAACGAACTGGTAGCAGCCATGACCGGTTCCTTGAAGTGACGCGAAAGTGCACTGCGGTGGTACGCACAACAGCCTTGAGAACCGTGGCTGTGTGGCAGGCATCCGTGGATACCCAATGCTGCATACATGGCGCCTATGGGCTGACAGGTTTTTGCAGGGTTGATGGTCAACGCCTTCCTCTCTATTTCTAATGCAGTGGTATGTCTGAGTAGCATAATTTTCTTTTTTACTTAGTTAAAAACATATTCGGCTTCCACCAGTTCTTCGCTTTCCCAGGGAGCTTTCATCTGTTTAAAGATGGTGCTGCATGCGATCATTTCAATGTCTTTGTAGAAATTAATGGCACCTTCAAAGCCTGCATATGGACCTCCTGAGTCGTAATTGTGAAGCTGTTTCAAAGGAATACCCCTTTTTTGAACGACGTATTTTTCCTTGACACCGGCACAAAATACATCCGGCTTGTACAGTTCAATCAGTTTTTCCATTTCGTAATGGCTGAGGTCGTCGATAACCAGTGTTCCGGCCTTCATATCTTTCATCAAACCATCGTAACCGTTGAATTCGATGCCTTCCTGAGCCAGTTTCTGAAGCTCTTCGGCTGTTTTACGGGGCGCATAACGGGTAGCATCCTGCAAAACGGTGATTTCTTCAATGTTTCGGCTATCTGCGTCAATTTTGATGGTAGGTATCACGCTGCGACCTTCGTAATCATCCCGGTGTCCGAACTCATATCCGGCTGAAATACTGGTCATACCGAGTTCGTCAAACAATTCCTGATAATGGTGTGCTCTGGAACCACCTACGAAAATCATGGTCGTTTTGCCCTTCGTTTTAGGCAATGCCTGATCCAAAGCAACCTGAACGGCAACCATTTCGTCTGAAATGACCTTTTCAATGCGATCGATCAATTCCTGATCTCCAAAATACTGACCCACTTTTCGCAAGGATTTGGCAGTGGCATCGGCTCCAATGAAATTGGCTTTTGACCAGGGAATCCCAAACGATTTTTCCAGCATTTCTGCCACGTAGTTGATGGAACGGTGACACATCACCAAACTGAAATCGGCCGTATGTGCATTTTCAAATTGTTCCAGGGTAGAGTTTCCCGACATGGTCGAAACCAGTTCGATGCCGCACTTGTCAAACAATTCTTCGATCACAAAAGCATCACCACCAATGTTGTATTCTCCTAAAACATTCACACGGAACTTGTATTTACCTTCCACTTTGTCGTTTCGGCCAATCAGATTTTTAAACAATCCGTTGTTGGCAATGTGGTGACCGGCTGATTGGGAAACGCCGCGATACCCTTCGCAGGAAAATCCGAAAATATTCACACCGGGTATTTCTTCTGTCATCTGACGGGCAACGCGATGCACGTCATCTCCAATCAAACCCACCGGGCAAGTTGAAAAGATGGCAATGCCCTTAGGGTGAAACAATTCGTTGGCTTCCCGTATGGCTTGTTTTAGCTTTTCTTCCCCGCCAAATACGATGTTGGAATCCTGCATATCGGTGGAAAATGCATAGGGAATAAAGTTTTCCTGCGCATCGCTGGTGGTTCTGGTTTGATTGCGCCTTGTTAACCAGGAATAATAGCCGCAACCAATAGGGCCGTGTGTTATATTGATAATATCCCTTGTCGGACCAAGTACTACCCCTTTACAACCGGCATAGGTACAACCGCGCTGAGTGATGATGCCAGGGATGGTGCGCACATTGGCCTGTATTTGCTTAATGGAATCCGGATCGTTCAGTACAATAGACTTCGACCTCTTTTTTGCAACCTTCGTTGGATATGCTGCCAGGACCTCTTCTTTAAAACCAACCAGGTCTAAATCTTTTATTTTCTTTTCCATAATAGTTTCCTTTTAATCCAATGTAATGTCACCGGTTTCTGCTGTCCGAACGCGAATAGAATCGACCGTATCAATGACAAATATTCTCCCATCTCCACTTCGACCGGTATGGTTCGCTTTAATAATGGTTTCCACCGCCAGGTCTTTTTTCTCGTCTGTCACGACCAGCGTTATCATGCGTTTTGATTTCAAACGCGGCATCTCCGAAATGAGTTCCAGATGTTCCGGATCCACGAAAGGCGCTTTCTCCAGATCTCCGTGCCCCTTACCTCTGCCCAAAACCGGCATGGCAGTAAACGATGGAAGGCCTGCATCCGAAAGTGCAATCTTGGTCTCGCTCATTTTGGCGATTCGTATCATTGCTAATATCAGTTTCATAAGTTTCGCTTTAAGATTAAACGTCCTGTCTTCCGCTGGAAATGGTGTAACTTTCATCGACTTTGGTCACAAAGATTTTACCATCGCCAAACTGACCTTTTTCACCGGAGCGGGCTGAATCCATAATGGTTTCTATGACAAAATCCTTGTCCTTTTCCGGGATGACGATCATCAGCAAATCTTTTGGCAACTCGTCGTAGGTCACATTGCCTACTTTTAAGCCACGCTGTTTACCACGTCCGAAAACGGACAACTTGGTCACTGCCGGAAACCCGGCTTCAAACAACGCTTTCATCACTATGGTTGATTTCTCGGGACGAACAATAGCTCTTAATAAATACATAGTTTTACCTCCTTAAAGTTTGATTAGTTCATAATACCAAATCCGACCAACAATTCCTCCAGTTCCGACATGGCCAAAGGTTGTGGAATGACAAACATCTGGTTGTCGTTGATTTTCTTTGCCAGTGAGCGGTATTCGCCAGCCTGGGCATGATCGGGAGCATGATCAATCACGGTTTTACGGTTGATCTCTGCGTGTTGAACCATATTGTCGCGGGGAACGAAGTGAATCATCTGAGTACCCAGCTTCCGGGCGAACTCTTCAATCATGTTGGACTCATTGTCCACTTTTCTCGAGTTGCAAATGATGCCTCCCAATCGAACAGTTCCTACTTTACCGAATTTGGCTATGGATTTACAGATATTGTTGGCTGCATACATGGCCATCATTTCGCCGGAGCAAACGATGTAAACCTCCTCCGCCTTCCCATCCCGGATGGGCATGGCAAAACCACCGCAAACAACGTCACCGAGTACATCGTAGAACACGTAGTCCAGTTTTTTCTCTTCGTCGTAAGCGCCCAACTGCTCCAGTAAGTTGATGGAGGTGATGATACCACGTCCAGCACAACCAACACCTGGTTCAGGACCACCGGACTCCACGCAACTGGTTCCCTGGAAACCGGGTTTCATCACATCGTCCAGATCGATATCCTCGCCTTCATCGCGCAACGTATCCAGAACTGTTTTCTGTGCCAGACCGTGTAACAACAAGCGGGTTGAATCCGCTTTGGGGTCGCAACCCACTACCATTACATTTTTTCCCATCTCAGCCAAACCGGCTACTGTGTTTTGGGTAGTGGTACTTTTACCAATACCGCCTTTTCCATAAATTGCAATTTTTCTCATCTTTTTTACTTTAAGAATGAATACCCGTAAAGAGATAGGCACAAACCGTGCCACGGGGATTCCCGATGTAAAAAGATTCAAAAAAAAGATGGGATATTTATCTGTAGGACTGGGACTTAATAGATAGTTTTTTTTCTTTAAAATAAATTTATGGGAGAAAATATAGGGTTATTTGGAGGGATTTTTCCTACATTTTCGTAGGGAGGAATACTTAAAATGTAGGATTATTACAGACTTTTTGGTAGAGATTTTAAATAGCTTATTCACTCCATTTTGTCCGGAAAAGGGTACTGATTTTGGATAAAAAATATAGCAAACGATTATGGCAATCCAGGCGATATTCCAATGCTTCGCGTTCGGAAGAACCAATTAACGAAGGAAGTTCGAGAACATTTAACATTCTCTGAAATGTGTGAATGATACAACTTCTTTCTAAATTTATGTAGCACTTTTCGATCAAACAGTACCCATCTTTACCAAGTAATAACTCGGTCTATCATTTTATATAAAAGATTATGGCAAAGTATTCAAAAAAAGCTCAGGACAAAATCGAAGAGGTCATGCATGAATTTAAACATGGAGAATTAAAATCTGGCAAAGGCGGTAAAGGTGGAGTTGTAAAAAGCCGCGAGCAGGCAATAGCCATCGGCATAAGTGAAGCACGCGAAGCAGGATTAAAAGTTCCCAAGGAAAAATAGTTGAAACTAATTTATGTATTTCTCATCAGAAGATCGTTTTGCAGGAAGCAATATGCTTTCTGTTATAGGCATTGCAGTTGTCCGTGAAGTAAAGTACTGACTTAAAGGATCTATCTTTCAAGAATCTAAGCTTGCAACACTTTTCTAAAAACACATGCATCAAAAACCTCGTCCGGCCTCCCCTCTGAAATCACTTTCCCATTTCTGATAAAAAGCATGGAAGAAGCCAGACTGATCACCTCATCTACATCGTGGCTCACCATCAATGTCGTTGTATCAAGCAAATTATGTGCCTTCCGAATTTCTCCCTGAAGCGCCAGACGCATTTCAAAATCCAACGCTGAAAGGGGTTCATCCAGCATCAGGACATTGGGCTTGGCAGCCAAAGCACGCGCCAAAGCTACCCGCTGTTTCTGCCCACCGGACAATTGACCGGGCTTTTGATTTTTAAGCGACTGCAGTTCAAAAAGTTCCATCAGCATGTCCACCTGATTCTGATCCGAACATTTTTGCGCAAAACGAATGTTTCTTTCCACACTCATATTGGGAAAAAGGGCATAATCCTGAAACATAAACCCTACATTCCGTTGTTGAGGCGGGATATTTATTTTCTGGGCAGAATCAAACCAAACGTCATCATTGAAAACAATCCGACCTTTGTCGGCCTTTGTCAAACCGGCAAGAATACGAAGCAAGGTGGTTTTCCCTGCACCGGAATGCCCGAAAAGGCAGAGCAATTCGCGATCTTCAATTTCGGTACAAACTTCCAGCGTGGCTTTCCCATCCGAAGTAAGCATGGCATGTTGTATATCTATTTTCAGCATAGTCTATAAAAGTTTTTTCTTGCCATTAATACTGTAAATCAAGGTCAGGATAAGCATGGACACAATAAAAAGCACAAAAGAGTATTGATTGGCCGTTTCGTAATTGAGCGATTGAACTTCGTCGTAAATAGCGATGGATGCGACTCGTGTTTCCCCAGGCATATTGCCTCCAACCATAATGACCACTCCGAATTCCCCGATGCAATGGGCAAAAGTCATGGCAATGGCAGTGATGATGGATGGCAGCATATTGGGCACCAGAACATGAAAAAATGTCTGCCATTTAGACTTGCCCAAGGTGTAGGATGCTTCCCGCAAACTGACCGAAATACTCACCAAACCATTTTGCAAAGGCTGAATCATAAAGGGCAGACTAAAAATCAGGCTGGCCAGCAAAACACCCTCAAAACTGAATGCCAAACGCACGTTGAATACCTGCTGGATAAATGCTCCGAACACATTTTGCGGACTGTAAGCCATAAGCATGTAAAATCCCAAAACCGTAGGCGGTAAAACCATGGGCATGCTGATTAAAGCTTCAACGAACGGTTTAAAAAAGAAACGCTTGTATGCCAGTAAATAAGCAATCGGGAAACCAACGACCAAAAGTAGGACTGTGGTCCAGGTTGCTAATTTTCCTGTGAGTAAAAGGGTTTGGATAAAGTCTTGATTCATGCTTATTAATTTGTGTCCATTGTAGGATAAATCTGAAAACTATTTTTCCGGCACCGAGTATCCGTATTTTTCCCAAATCGTTTTCGTTGCTCCCGATAAAACAAACTTTTTAAACTTCCCGGCCTCTGTATTCAACACCGGTGTTTTAATCAATACACACGCCTGCACAACTGGTTCATACAATTTCTCCGGAATGATAAAATAATTGCCCTTGCCTTTCATTTCAGGAGCCATTGCAAGTGACAGTGCCACAAAACCGATTTCCGCATTTCCGGTGAAAGCAAACTGAGCAGCCTGTGAAATATTTTCACCAATCACGATTTTTGATTTTAATCGATCGTAGAGACACAGTTTTTTAAGAAGCTCGACTGACCTGCTTCCGTAAGGAGCCGTTTTTGTATTGGCAATAGCAATTTTTGTGACAGAAGGATCTTTCAAAACCTCCAACCCTTTGTGTTCCACATCGAGTGTTGTACTGTAAATTGCCAGTTTCCCAAAAGCATACGTTGAGATTACGCCTGTAGTCAAGCCTTTTTCCTTCAGTTTTACCGGAAACTCGTTGTCAGCCGCCATAAAGAAATCGAATGTTGCGCCATTCAAAATCTGTTGCGCCAATGTACCTGAGCTACCAAAAGTGATATTAACTTTAGCTTTTGGATTTTGTTTGACATAAGCCGTTTTGATCTCTTCCAGGACATACCGTAAATTGGCAGCAGCGGCTACATTGACTTTTTGAGCATGAGCAACTATAAATGTGTTAAATGTCAAAACACCAATCAATACGATTTTACAAATTCTCATACCTTACCTATTATCACTTAGATCATACAAAGACTGTGCCAGATAGTAGATCTATCTGGCACAGTGGTGTTTAAATGAATATATGAAAGTTACAGGGAAGGATTTTACTACGTGTTGGTAGGATAAAGGAAAGAAAAATACATTTTAGAATGAAAATAAATGGACTACACTAATGACTCAGCATCGTACTTTTCCTCTTTCTCCACGATATACTCCGGCCTGTCCTTGACTTCGTCAAAAATAATCCCGATATACTGCCCAAGCACACCGATGGTGAGCAATTGTACCCCACCAAAAAAAACAACCAATACAATAATGGAACTCCAACCTGTTTCAGCATTTGTAAAGCCGTAAATTTTACCCAGAATAATCCAGACCGCATACAACAAACCAATCATAACAGCCAGAAAACCCAGACCTATAGCCACCTTCAAAGGCTTCTTTGAAAAATACAGCATGGCTGTGCCTGCCAAATGCAGCAAATTCCGTAACGGATATTTCGTTACACCTGCAAAACGGGCATCCCGTTCATAATAAAGGGGAATCTGCTTAAAACCAACCCAACTGATGATACCACGGATGTATTTGTTTTTCTCACGAAACTTGTTGAATTCGTCCATGACTTTTCTGTCAATCAGGCGAAAATCTCCGGTATCGAGAGGGAAAGGGACCTCGGATAGTTTATTCAGGGTACGATAGAACAACTTATAGCTGAAATTTTTAAGAAAACTGACCCCATCCCGTTTTTGACGGACACAGTAAACTACATTGGCATTTTCAGTTCTTTGTTTTTCCAAAATAACCGGTATCAATTCGGGAGGATCCTGCAAATCTGCGTCCATGATGATGGCAAGATCGCTTTTACAAAATTGTATACCGGCAGTAACAGCAGGTTGATGGCCAAAATTCCTGGAAAAATGCAATACAACGACCCTACTGTCGCTCTGCGCGATGGCAGAAAGCAATGGACCGGTATTATCCTTACTACCATCGTTTATAAATATGAGTTCCGGCTGAACATCCGTCAAACCATCCATCGCTTTCTTAAAACGTTTGTAGGATGCTTCAATGACAGCAGCTTCATTGTAACAAGGAACAATAAGACTAAGAGTTTGCATGTTTACAATTTTATTTATGCCTGGAAGGCTTCAGAAAATAGGAAAAAATTCTATGTTCACTAAAGGTGAGCTTCTTATTTAAAAAATACTGGATAACAGCCACGATCAGTACAGAAATCATTTTGGAAATCATACTATCCATCTTTAATCCATCGATCATCAGGACCAGCAATCCGGAACTGATACCCATCCCTACGAGAGCAATCAGATAAAAAGATACAAATCGTCTGATCAGTTTATCTTTCACTTTAAATGTAAACAGACTGTTCAGTATAAAATTGTTGATGACCCCGAACGTTGAACTGATCACATTGGTCACAACATAATTCACCCCAAAAATCTCATGAAGCATGTAAAAAATGCCCATATCAACCATCAGACCAGTACAACCAACTATACCATATCGAATAAATTTAGATTTTAACAATCTTGCACAAAAGGATCTCATCATTAAATTCATTATAACGTTTCTTGGACTGTCTCAATACAACAAAATCATAGGTACCAGTATATTTTTCACGTAGGAGGGAAATACCTTTTTTTCCGATGATCAAAAAGCCATCCGAAGGTAAAAACAGTTCGAAATTCTTGAAATCATTGTCCATGTAGTAATTCAGCCCGTAAATACTGGCATACAACTTCAGATTATTCATCACATAGGTCTTGCCCTTGATGTCGTACGAAGCTTGAAATTCACGTGCCACTGGCTGTAGCGAATTCCCATTCTTAAAAGTCGGATACAGTGTTCCTTCCAAAAAGATTTGAGTACTGATAAAGAGTGTAAAAATACCAAAAATCAGCGTACGTACATTTTTTGTTTGCATCCATCGGATAAAAAGCAGAAAGACTGCAAGCAAAAAGAACCAAAGCATATAACCCAACCAGCCGGGGTTCAGGAAAAAATCGGCAAACAAACGAACATCGTTGGTGGTTTTAGTATCCAAAGGAATCAGCGAAGTGATTTCAGCTAAATTGTTAAAATGGGCAGCGCAGGATAAGACCAGCAGCAATGCTGCGATGCCTCCAACAAGCTTACCGAATACTGTAAAAATGACGGGTTTATTTTTTTCTGCCCACAGGAAAACCTTTGCCAGTAAAAAGGCGGCAAATGGATAGGCAGGCAGGATGTAAACACTTCGTTTGGAAGACGGTATGGCATAAAACCCGATAAAGAGTATCACGACCAAAGAGCTGAATAAGGTCATCTTATCCATGGTGGCAATACGTTTAAACCAGGTAGAATCAGAGGACCTGAGCTTTTTCCACCATTTCTTATAACCGAACGTGAAAGCGGCAAAAACCAGAACCAGAGACCATGGGAGAAAACCGGTCAATATTGCCGGAAGGTAATACCAGAAAGGTCCGTCGTGACCCAGGCTATAATCAATGCCCAACTGATCCCTGTTCATTCCCAGAAATCGTCCGATATTTTCCGCAAAGGCTATATCCAGAAAACGCTGACCGTCCTGCTTGTAAGCTAAATAATACCAAACAAAAAGGATCAATAGAGCGGGAACTGCCACCAGGGCATTCTTGCCAAGTGCTTTCCAAAACGAATACTTTCGAAGGAGCAGATAGACACCAAAAACAAAACAGGGTAAAACGATGCCAATAGGCCCTTTTACCAGGCTCGCACAAGCGAGCAACAAAACAAGCAAAAGGGGAAATCCTTTCAGCTTTTTTTCCTCCCACCGGTACATCTCCATCAAACCCATCGACATAAAGAAGGCCAAAGTCATATCAACCCTGCATTCAAGCCCGCTACGATGCATTTCGAAACCGGTCAGCAGAATGAGCGCAGATACTATCGCTTCCATTTTTGATTTTCGACGAAGCAGAAAAATCAGGGTAAAAACTGTCATCCCTATCAGACCCAATGCGGATGGCAGTCTCGCAGTCGCTTCGCTGACATGACCTGCAATCATGGAGAATCCAGCAACCAGCCAATGCATCAGGGGTGGTTTAAAACCGATCTCATCGGCGTATCCTACCGGCAACACCCAGTAACCGTGCTGTAGCATCGAAACGGCCAGAGAAGCCTCTCTCGGCTCACCTTTTGTGTAAAAATCACCGATTCCTATCCAGGGCAAAGTGAGAAGCATACTCACCAACAAAATAAATAAAACCGGCTTTTGCAGATAAAGTGACTGGATATTCTTTAAAGCTTCTCTCATGAAAAATCTGTTAGGTGACAAATATACAATGTTTCTAAAAGTATAAAGGAACGTATTTACGTATTTTTTTTCAATGCCCGGTAAATCAATGCCGCTGTCTTTGCCGCTGCACCGGGTTTCCCCAGTTTATCCTGAACTTCTGCATACCCCTGCAGCATTGCCCTTCTTTCAGGTGTGTCTGAAAGCAGCGGTTCCAGCGTAGTCTCCAGTTGCACCTTATTAAATAGGATACCCATCAATTCGGGTACCACCATTTTATCTGCAATCAGATTGACCAGACTAATATAAGGTACATGCATGAAATGCTTGAAAATCCAGTTTGGAAGACTGCCACCACGATAGGCATAACAAACCACCTGCGGGGTCGATATCAGGCACGTTTCGAGCGTAGCTGTTCCAGAAGTCACCAATGCGGTATACGCCAGCTCTAGTAGATTATAGGTTTCGCCGAAAATCAACCTGGTGTCCGTGGTCACAAAAGGTGCATAGAAGCTTTCTTCCACGCCTGGAGCGCCCGACACGACAACCTGAAATTTGGGATGTTTGAGTGCTGCTTCCAGCATCAAGGGCAGGTTGGATTTTATTTCAGCTCTTCTGCTACCAGGCAGGATGGCTAAAACTGGTCTTTCATCCAGGCCGTATTTAGCCTTGAATGCAATTGAATCAAAGGGTTTTGAGCGAAACTCAGCGATGCTGTCCACACAGGGATTCCCTACATAGTCGACCGGGAAATCATGCTTTGCAAAAAAAGCCGTTTCGAAGGGCAAAATCACGAACATCTTGTCGATGTACTTTCTGAAAGCATTGATGCGGTATTCTTTCCAGGCCCATATTTTGGGAGAAATGTAAAAATGGACAGGAAGTCCGGGTATATTTTCCTTGACGTATCTGGCAATCTTCAGATTGAAACTGGCATAATCGACCAATATCAGTACATCCGGTCTCCAATCACTGACAGACTTTTTGCATAAAGCCAGATTTTCGAGCACTTTCCGGGCATTCAGCGCAACAGCAACTATGCCCATGAAAGCCATATCGCGGTAATGTTTCACCGGTTCACCCCCAATAGAGGCCATCTTGTCACCCCCGAAAAAACGAAACGTTGCTTCCGGATCGAGCGCCTTAAGTTCCCGCATGACATTGGATGCATGCAAATCGCCGGAAGCCTCTCCTGCTACCAAATAATACTTCATAAAGTTGGTCGTTTCAAGTTACAGACTCCAGCTTTTCATCTTTTCCATCAAAGGATAAGCCGTCATGTCTATCTGAGATGGCACTACTGAAATATAGCCCTGTTCCATGGCAAACATATCGGTATCCTCTGCCAGTGGTTCGTTGTTCTGGAAATGGCCGGTCAGCCAATAATAGTCCCCTCCGTTCGGATGTTGACGCATGTCAAATTCTTCCACCCAACGTCCTTTAGCCTGACGGCACAGACGTACACCTTTAGGGGCAGGTATGGCAGGAATATTCACATTCAGGCAGTGCCCATCGGGCAAACCGTTCTTCAGCACCTGTGCGGCTATTTTTTCAATGAAGGGTTTTGATGGCTCAAAATCGGCTTTAAAGGCATGATCATCCAGGGAGAATCCGACTGCCGGAATCCCGTTCATGCAAGCTTCCATGACTGCGCCCATCGTTCCGGAGTAATGAATGGCCACGGAGGAGTTGGTGCCATGATTGATCCCGGAAAAAACGACGTCTGGTTTTCGGTCCTTGCATAACTGGTTCAGAGCCAGCTTCACACAATCTACCGGAGTACCATTGCTTCTGTATATTTTCAAGCCTTCCTCCTCAGTGACAAGTATCAGATTTAACGGAACTTTTACGGTTATGGCTCCAGACATGCCGGAACGTCCTGAATGTGGAGCAACCACCAGCAGATCGCCCAATGGTCGTAAAACATCGATCAGAACTTGAATGCCGGGGGCCGAGAAACCATCATCGTTTGACAGCAAAATTAAAGGTCTATTTTCCATTTTTGAGCAGTTAAATAATAGACAAAGGTACATAAATATCCAAGATGTTATTAACAAACTATAAGAGGTTGTTGATAACCTATAGGACTTCCTTCTGCTCCCAATTAAATTATTTCCCTATCTTTGTGTGTTGAATTTATGTTTGAACACAAACAAAAAAAGCCGGAAATGAATGAATCATTTACTGGTTAAAACGTATTTTATGGGAAAGATAATTGCCTTAGCCAATCAAAAAGGAGGTGTTGGAAAAACAACGACAACCATCAATTTAGCGGCTTCACTGGCAGCACAGGAAAAAAAAGTATTGGTCATTGACGCTGATCCTCAGGCCAATGCTTCATCAGGATTTGGTATAGATGTAAAATCGTTGAATTCCACCATCTACGAATGTCTCATCAACAACATCAATCCGGAAGAAGCCATTCTGAAGACAGAGATGGAGGGTTTGTTCATTATTCCTTCGCATATAGATTTGGTCGGTGCCGAGCTTGAAATGATCAATATACCCGATCGGGAAAATATCATGAGAAGAATTCTGGACCCGATCAAGGATCAGTTTGATTATCTATTGATAGATTGCTCCCCTTCTTTAGGACTGATTACAGTCAATTCCCTGACCGCGGCCGATTCGGTCATCATACCGGTACAATGTGAGTATTTTGCCCTGGAAGGCATCAGCAAGCTTTTGAACACCATCAAGATCATCAAGTCCAAACTAAACCCCGGACTTGAAATTGAAGGCTTTTTACTGACCATGTATGACTCCCGTCTGCGTCTGGCTAAACAAGTGGCAGAAGAAGTGAAACGTCATTTCCGCGACCTGGTTTTCAATACCATCATCCAGCGAAACGTGAAACTAAGCGAGGCTCCAAGTTATGGTACGCCTGTCTTACTTTACGATGCAGATTCAAAGGGTTCCGTTGATTATATGCAACTTGCTCTCGAAATCATTCAGAGAAATAAAAAATAATTTACTATATTGCGTCGACATCAGGTGTGTCAGAATGCAAAACGATTGAAGGTTTATGATTAAAAAAAGCGCTTTGGGAAGAGGTTTGGATGCTCTGATCAGCACGGAGGAAATCCGTACTGAGGGTTCTTCATACATCAATGAAGTTGAACTGTCCAAGATTTACCCGAATCCGGACCAACCTCGTCACGAATTTGACGAAGAAGCTTTGCAGGATTTATGTGTCTCCATTAAAACCATAGGTGTGATTCAACCCATTTCCCTGAGGGAAATGCCGGATGGAAAATATCAGATCATCGCTGGTGAACGTAGATACAGAGCTGCAAAAATGGCGGGTCTGACACAAATCCCAGCCTGGGTTAAAACAGCTGAAGACGATTCAGTCATGGAAATGGCGCTGATTGAAAATATCCAGCGGGAAGACCTGAACTCCATAGAAATCGCTTTGGCTTTCCAGAAACTTCAGGAAATTTACAACCTGACACAGGAAAAACTGAGTGAACGACTGGGGAAAAAAAGGGCAACGATTGCCAACTACATCCGTTTACTGAAACTTCCCGCAGAAATCCAGATTGGTCTGCAAAATCGCAAGATTGATATGGGCCACGCCCGGGCTTTGGTCAACATAGAAGATCCAACCATACAGCTGGCCATTTATGAAGAAGCTGTTTTGAATGGTTATTCAGTCCGTAAAGTGGAGGATCTGGTAAGGGCCATATCTGAGGGTACGGACATTCCGAAAACAGTAAAGCTCAAGAAAAAAGCCGGTAAAACACCTGAAGAATATAAGGCTTTGCAAAAAATATTATCTGAACAATTAAAAACGAACGTTCGTTTTTCGATCACCGAAAAAGGGAAAGGATCCATCACCATTCCTTTTAAGTCGGAAAGCCAGTTGGAAAACTTACTGAACGCTTTTGATAAAATGTTAAGCTAATATATATTGAAAAGCTTAATCCGTACATATTGTCTTTTGGTCAGTTTACTTTTTGTATCTTGCCTCCTTCCAGGAACCGGATTGTACGGTGCAAATGCAGCCATATCCGATTCCCTGGGAAATGTTCAGTTAAAACCGGATTCCACTGAACAACGCATAACAATAGATTCAACGGGCAATATCCTTTCCGTTGAACCAAAGACCCTTATAACGGATACCACAAAAGAAGTATCAGCGGATACGACATCACTGGTGGTATACAAGCCAGACCCTCAGAAAGCCATTTGGTATTCAGCCTTATGCCCGGGTTTGGGTCAACTTTACAACCGACGTTACTGGAAATTGCCCATTGTAGGGGCGGCCATAGTAGGTGTAGCATACGCCATCGGTTGGAACCAGAAATATTACAATGCCTATACCAACGCCTATAGGGATATTTCGGATGAAGATCCGAACACAAAAAGTTACATGAACCTCTTACCGGCTTCATACACGGAAAGCGATGCTATGGAACTTTCAACCGTGTTCAAGAATCGTCAGCAAACATACAGGCGCTCACGTGATTTAAGCTTTATTGGCGCAGTCGGAGTCTATTTAATTTGCATGATTGACGCATACGTCGATGCACAGCTTTATGACTTTGACATCAGTCCGGATTTAACGATTCTTCCCCCTTCAACACCCTTTGGTGGAATAGGAGGAGTTGAGCTGAGTCTGGCATTTCATTTTTAAAAAAACCATCGAAATATGAAAAGAGTTCTATTCCTGATTGCCGGGCTGATTACCTGTCTTTCAACCTATTCAAACGATAGCATACCCAATGCTGGTGACTACTTCGGCCATTCTGGCGAAGAGACCGATATCGGTCTTCCCGAAGGATTTGACAGAAATTTGGACAGCTTATTCCAAGAATGGCATGTAAAAACATTCACCCCCATTGATCAGGATTGTCCCAGTGACTCCGTCGATCCCTACTTTTCTGACCAGGACATCATAAAACGTCTGTCGGAACTACCCACCGTCATCCCCATGCCATTTAACAAATACATCAGGCAATGTATTGATATGTACAATGGAAGGAAGCGGAAACAAGTAGCAATCATGCTGGGTGTCAGTAACTACTACTTTCCTCTTTTTGAACAAACACTGGAAAAATACGGCATGCCCAATGAACTTAAATATCTGGCAGTCATCGAATCGGCACTGAATCCGAACGCTTGTTCCTGGGCAGGCGCAACCGGTTTGTGGCAATTTATGTTTGGTACCGGTAAAATGTATGGCCTGGAAATAAACAGCCTGGTGGATGAACGTCGCGACCCGATTAAAGCCACAGACTCTGCTGTCCGCTACCTCAAAGACCTTTACGGTATATTCGGAGACTGGCATCTGGCCATTGCTGCCTACAACTGCGGCCCTGGAAATGTTAATAAAGCCATCAGACGTTCCGGTGGAAAACGCGATTATTGGGACATCTACTATTATCTGCCACGCGAAACACGTGGATATGTCCCCTTGTTTATTGCTGCCAATTATGTGATGAATTACAATAAGGAGCACCTGATTTGTCCGGTACAAACAGAATACCCATTGCATACGGATACCGTCCTGCTGAACAATAAAATGCATTTCGACCAGATAGCAGCCGTTATCGGAGTTTCAAAAGAAAACCTTCAGAAACTGAATCCACAATACCGTAAAAACATCATACCCGGAACAGCTGAAAAACCAATGGCTCTTTGCATGCCTGCCAATTACACGCTGGCATTTATAGACAATCAGGACAGCATTTCCAGATATATGGCAGATTCACTGATCAATGCTCCCACAACGATTGAGCCATCGCCCATTGCAAAAGCAGTTAGTGCTCCCTCAAAATATCAAATTTACAAAGTTCGCAGAGGAGATACGTTATCCGGGATTGCAAAGAAAAAGCATGTTAATATTTCACAGTTGAAAAATTGGAACGGTATGCGTACTTCAAAACTACAACCCGGGCAACGTTTGAAAATATATTAATATTGACAGACAATGGAAGATCTCTCGACATTTAGCCAGGCGGAAAATGATATGATCAATGAGAAGTTTCAGGAACTTCTCCAGGACTATCTGAGCTCCAATCACCGCAAAAAAGTCGACATCATAACCAAAGCCTTCAATTTTGCCAACCATGCGCACAGAGGCATCAAGCGCCGTTCAGGTGAGCCATACATCATGCACCCGCTGGCTGTTGCTAAAATCTGTTGTGTAGAGATAGGTCTGGGTTCCACTTCGATTTGCTCGGCCCTGTTGCACGATGTGGTTGAAGATACGGAATACACGGTAGAGGACATTGAAAAAAACTTTGGACCTAAAATAGCTTCCATTGTAGACGGACTCACCAAGATTTCGGGAGGAATCTTTGGCGAACAAGCATCTGCACAGGCAGAGAATTTCAGAAAGCTTTTGCTCACCATGGCAGAAGACATCCGGGTCGTGCTCATCAAAATGGCCGATCGCCTCCACAATATGAGGACATTGGGCATCATGCTACCCAGCAAACAATACAAGATTTCGGGTGAAACCATGTACTTATATGCCCCATTGGCAAACAGACTTGGCCTGAATCGCATCAAGACCGAACTGGAGAATCTCAGTTTTAAGTACGAACATCCCGACACCTTTTCCGATCTTTCCAGGAAAATTGAAAGTACCGCTGCTGCCAGAAACGAGCTTTACGAGAAATTCACATCCCCAATCAAAAATAAACTGGATTTGATGGGAATCAATTACAGGCTGAAAGCCCGTACAAAATCCATCTATTCGATCTGGCACAAAATGCAGACCAAGGGTCTTCCTTTTGAAGAAATATACGATATTCTGGCAGTCCGGATTATTTTTGACACCGTTGCCGAGGTGACAGATCCAGCAGTCATAGCAGAAGAAAAGAAAAAATGCTGGGACATCTACTCCGTACTTACAGATATCTACAAGCACCATCCTGACCGCATACGTGATTGGGTAAGCAGTCCAAAGGCCAACGGCTATCAGGCCCTGCATGTCACCGTCATGGGCCCAGACGGTGAATGGATCGAAGTGCAGATCCGAAGCAGTCGCATGGACGAAATTGCAGAGCGCGGTTTCGCCGCACACTGGAAATACAAGACCGGTGAGATCGAGGAGGAAACCGAACTCAATCGCTGGATTTACACCATCAAGGAAATTCTGGAGAATCCGGAACCCAACGCCATCGACTTTCTGGATACCATCAAAATGAACCTCTTTTCTTCGGAAATCTTTGTTTTCACACCAAAGGGAGAAATCAAGACGATGGCAGCCGGTTCAACTGCCCTGGATTTTGCTTTTGACCTTCACTCTGAAATCGGATTCCATTGCATCGGAGCCAAAGTCAATCACAAACTGGTACCCATGAGTCACATACTCAAAAGTGGAGATCAGGTTGAAATCCTAACTTCCAGGAACCAGATACCCAAATATGAATGGCTGAACTACGTGACCACCGGTCGTGCACAATCCAGGCTTCGTGCCCGATTCCGCAAAGACAACAAACCCTATATCAAACAGGGGGAAGAATTGATCACCCGTTTCTTCGCTTCACTACGAATATCTTACGACAACATCTCCCTGGAAAAGCTCCAGAAACACTATGAAAGCCTAAGTAAGGACGACATGCTGACAAAAGTCGGTCAGGGCGAGCTGGTACTTGGTGATGCCGAGGTGTTGCTTTTCAAGACAGAACTTTCTGCCAAGGAAAAAGATGGTAATAAACTGATAAAATACTGGAAACAGACCTTCGGACTTGGTACCAAGCCAAAACCAGATTCCGTAGCAGTTGATAATAAGACCTTCGATTTTAAAGCAACCCACTTTCTCACAGAAGAGGCCATTCAGACCAAGTACCGATTGGCCGAGTGTTGTCAACCTATTCCCGGTGACGATGTATTGGGTTATGTAGACGAAAATGGCAATATATCCATACACAAACGACGTTGTCCGGTTGCGATGAAATTGAAAAGCAGCTTTGGACCCCGGATTATCTCAGCGGAATGGGCCACTCATAAAACAATGTTCTTCCCTGTGGAGATTGAATTGAGAGGCATAGATGCGGTTGGAGTTGTCAGTCAGATTGTCAAGATTGTATCGGATGAGTTGTCCGTCAATATGACCAAAGTGTTGTTTGAAACAAAAGATGGTATTTTCAAGGGGTCCCTCGAACTCATAGTCCGTGATGTGGAGGATATTCAGAATTTATGTCTGAAAATTGCCAAAATCAAGAATGTGCAGCTGGTTCACCGCAAAGTGCTCATGGACGAGTCCTAAACACTTTCCACCTCATTCTGACCAATTTCCTGCCTGAGATTCAGAAGTTCCTCCCGGACCCTGTTCAGACGATCGACCAGCTCCATTTGCGATGAAACACCCCGTTTATCCTCTTTAATGCGCTTTTTTGCACCAACCAGCGTCATACCCTTTTCTTTGACCAAATGAAAAATCAGGCGAATGCTTTCAATATCTTCCTTGGTGTAAGACCTGGTACCTTTTGAATTCTTTTTTGGTTTGATGGTATCAAACTCTTTCTCCCAAAAACGCAATAAGGACTCATTCACGCCAAAAATGGCAGCCACTTCTCCGATAGAGTAAAACAATTTTCTGGAATCTTCAGACATGATTTATTTATTTTAAGTGGTTAATCCATCGTTTGTCCAAAGTTGGACGAAATCCGTATCATTTGATCGTATTCTTCCGGTGACAGATCCATGTAGTAATAATGCGAAGGGTTCTGTGGTTCCCCTTTATAATGCACTTCGTAATGGAGGTGCGGTCCTGTTGATTTACCGGTACTGCCCACCTCGCCGATGATATCACCACGTACCACTTTCTGTCCCTGATGTACGTTGATTTTACTCAGATGGCCATAAAGTGTCTGATAATTATAACCGTGATTGATGATGATGGTATTTCCATAACCCTGCTTCCATCCAGCCAAAGTGACTCTGCCCTCACCTGTTGCGTAAATATCTGTACCAGTAGGTGCAGAAAAGTCCATGCCACTGTGAAAAACCGGAACATGGTAAATCGGGTCAATACGTCGTCCGTAGCCGGATGCGACGGTCTTCATATCCTTATTCAGTACTGGTTGGATGGCAGGAAGACAAAGCAAACGCACTTCCTTGTTCTTGACCAGATTGATCAGCACGTCGTACGATTTGGACTGCGTATAAGCCATTTTGGAAAGTTGATCTACCTGTTGGGTCGTATAGGTGACCAACTCGGCATTATCCATATCGGAGAAGGATTCGTACCGATTGGTACCGGCAAAGGAGCCTTCCCGAATTTCCCTGGCAATGGGTTCAGCCTGCAAAATAGCCCTGTACAGATTGTCGTCCCTTTGCTGGAGGTCTGATAAAATTCCCTGAACATGTTTGGTCTGAAGTTGCAGCACCTTATACTGACTCTGCAGTCTTACATTCTCCTCTCTATACATCTTTGCATCGGGCGTTTCAAAAAAAGCCAGATAAATACCAAAAAAGACAAGCCCCATGGATATGCCTGTAAATGTATGAAGCAGGAACGATTTGATCCAATCCACCGCATTCTTTTGGATACGTTCAAAGCGTAATAATTCAGGATTAAAATGATATTTGACTTTCTTACTCACTCTTACGTATCTTTTTCGACGGATTTAGATACAAAAATAATAATAAAGCCGTATTTTTGCACCCGATTTTGAGAAAACTATTAAAAAAGAACAGTTAAGATGGCAATCAATAATTCAGGAACAGGCATGACATCCAAGGAAATTCGCGAATCGTTTAAAGACTTTTTTGCATCCAAAGGACACAAGGTGGTATCTTCAGCTCCAATGGTGGTCAAGAACGATCCAACCCTGATGTTTACCAACGCTGGAATGAACCAGTTCAAGGATATCATTCTTGGAAACACAGCACCCCAGTATACCAGAGTAGCCAATTCTCAAAAATGTCTTCGCGTTAGCGGAAAACACAACGATCTGGAAGAAGTAGGACACGACACCTACCATCACACCATGTTCGAGATGCTTGGAAACTGGTCCTTTGGTGATTATTTCAAAAAAGAAGCCATCGAATGGGCTTGGGAATATCTGGTCGATGTAGTGAAATTAGACCCAAACCGTATGTATGCCACCGTATTTGAAGGTTATGCTCCCGAAGGTCTGGAACGTGATAACGAAGCTGCAGCCATTTGGGGAAAGTTCCTGCCTGCCGATCGCATCATCAACGGCAATAAAAAAGACAACTTCTGGGAAATGGGTGATACAGGTCCCTGTGGTCCCTGCTCAGAAATACATATCGACTTACGTACTGAAGAGGAACGTGCCAAAGTGGACGCCCTGACTCTGGTCAACCAAAGCGACCCTCAGGTCATCGAAATCTGGAACAACGTATTCATGCAGTTCAACCGCAAGGCTGACGGCTCCCTGGAATCCCTTCCCAACAGGCACGTGGATACGGGTATGGGCTTTGAACGTCTTTGCATGTCCATTCAGGGCAAGCGTTCCAACTACGATACAGACGTTTTCCAACCCATCCTCAAAGAAATCGGCAACCTGTGTGGTGTAACTTACGGAGCTGATGAAAAAGTGGACATTGCCATGCGTGTCATCGCCGATCACATCCGTGCCATCTCCTTTTCCATCACCGACGGTCAGTTGCCATCGAACGCCAAGGCCGGATATGTGATCCGACGCATACTTCGACGTGCCGTTCGTTATGGATATACTTTCCTGGGACGTCGCAACGCGTTCCTTTACAAACTGATTCCAGCTCTGATCGACTCCATGGGGTCTGCTTATCCGGAATTGGTATCACAACAGTCTTTGGTTGAAAAAGTCATCAAGGAAGAAGAGGAATCCTTCCTCCGTACTCTTGAAACGGGTATTCGCCTGCTGGATAAATCCATGGCAGAACTCAAGGCCGCAGGAAAAGATACCCTTCCCGGCAAAGACATGTTTACCTTATACGACACGTTTGGTTTCCCGGTCGACCTGACAGAACTGATCCTCCGCGAAAACGATATGCTGGCCGACATTGACGCCTTCAATGCTGAAATGGAACAGCAAAAAGCACGTGCCCGCAGCGCTGCAGCAGTAGAAACCGGTGACTGGGTGATCCTGAAAGATCAGGAATCCGTGTTTGTTGGTTACGATTTTACAGAATGTGACGCTGAGATCCTGCGTTACCGAAAGATGGTTCAAAAAGGCAAATCATACTACCAACTTGTCCTGGACCGTACGCCATTTTATGGAGAAATGGGTGGACAGGTGGGAGACTCAGGCTACCTGGAAGCGGAAGGCGAACGCATCGTCATTGAGACTTCCAAAAAAGAAAACAACCTGACAGTACACATCACAACCAAACTTCCAGCAGATCTGACTCAATCGTTCAAGGCTGTCATAGACAATGAGAAACGTCTGGCCACATCCTGCAACCACTCTGCAACCCATTTGCTGGATGAGGCATTACGTCAGATCCTGGGTACCCATGTGGAACAAAAAGGATCGCTGGTCAGTCCGGAAAACTTACGGTTTGACTTTGCACATTTCCAGAAAGTGAGCAGCGAGGAACTTCGCGAAATCGAGAAACTGGTGAACGCTGCGATCCGTCGCAACATTCCTCTGGAAGAAAGTCGGAACACGCCCATCGCTGAAGCCAATGCCATGGGAGCCATTGCTTTGTTTGGAGAGAAATACGGTGAAGAAGTCCGTGTCATCAAGTTCGGCAAATCAATAGAACTCTGTGGTGGTACCCATATTCCTGCAACCGGTCAGATCGGAAGTTTCCGTATCATCTCTGAAAGCTCCATTGCTGCAGGCATCCGTCGTATCGAAGCAATCACCAGTGCAAAAGCCGATGAGCTCTTCTACGATATTCAGGACGAACTTCGCAACATCCGGGGTTATTTCAACAATACACCCAATCTGACGCAGGCCATCGAAAAGCTGGTTGCTGAAAATCAGGAAAACAATAAGAAACTGGAAGCCTTTGCTGCTGAAAGTGCCAAAGAGCTGAAAAACGAATTGCTGAAAACGGCCATTGAGCTAAATGGAGCCAGATTGATTCGGTTTGAAGGTGAAGCTACACCCGATGCCATCAAGAATATTGCATTCCAGCTCCGTGCGGAAGTAGCAGGCAAATTGGCTTTCGTTGCCGGTAGTGTGCTTGAAGGTAAGCCGATGTTGACCATTATGCTGAGTGACGATCTGGTTGCTTCGGGTCTGAATGCGGGTGCAATGGTTCGTGATGCTGCTAAAGCCATTCAAGGTGGCGGTGGAGGTCAGCCGCATTTCGCTACGGCTGGTGGTAAGAATCCGGATGGATTGAATGCGGCGGTCAATGCTGTTGTAGAGAAAATTAAGGCTGGGCTGTAGGAGCTGGTTTTTAAATATAAAGGAAAAGCCGTCCATTTTTTGGGCGGTTTTTTTAGTTTAACCTATTCCACAATCTTCTGCTGCTTCAACCAATCCAGACACAACGCTTTCCAGTTTTCGTGGTAGCGGAAATTCTGGTGGAAACCCCAGCCATGGTTGCCTTCGGGGAAAATATACATGGAGGCCTTCACACCGTTGGCTTTCAGTGCCGCATAAAAATCGGAACTATTCTGAGGTATCACGACGGTATCGTCATCACTCAGGAGCAGAAGTGTGGGAGGCGTATTTTTAGTGACCTGCAATTCGTTGGAATAGTACTCCACTGAGTCTTTATTGTACCCTTCACCAAGCAGATTATTACGGGATCCATCATGGGTCACGCCTTCCTTCATCGATATAACCGGATAAAAGAGAATCATAAAATCAGGGCGGCAGCTGTAGGTACACAAAGGTAGTGGCGCCACCTCACCCTTTTTGCTGCTTTTTAAGGCAGGTTTGGTGCAACAAGAGGCAGGTGAACCCAAATCAAAATGCGTGCCAGCCGTGGAAGCCAGATGACCTCCGGCCGAAAAGCCGCTGATGCCTACTTTTTGTGGATTGATGTTCCATTCTGTTGCTTTGCTGCGGATAATGCGTAATGCCTGTTGAGCATCTTTTAAAGGTATCGAAGCATGCTTGTTGGGCAAGCGGTATTTAAGAACAATACCTGTGATCCCGTTTTCAGAAAGCCATTGGGCAATTTGAGAACCCTCATGTCCGGCAGCCTGAACAGAATAGCCACCTCCAGGACAAATCAATACTGCAGCTTTGGTGTTTTTAGCAGGATCGGCTAAATAAACCGTCATGCCGGGTATAGTTACATTGAAAATATGATCGTTATCGACTTTCTCATCTCCAGTCAGTCCGTTGCTATCTGGTACACCTTCAGGCCATAAAAGCACCGATATGGGTGTCTGTGCAAACAATGAAACAAAAGAGAAACAGAGCATTGCTGCCAGAAACACAATTTTTTTCATGACTGGTGGGTTAAGCTATTTCAAATCTCGCAACGTTTTCCTTTTTAAATCGACAATGGTTCTGGGGGTATATGTTGTGGGTTTTTCCATTTTGTAAACCGCTTTTCGTAAAAAATGGCCCATTTCCGTGACGTCCTTAAATTGGGCAAGCTCCTCTGCAGAAATCAGTTCACCAATTCCAATGCGGGGTTTCTGCTTCTCTTTATTGAAAACTTCATAGGCCATTCTGACCGAACGGACTCTCCAGTTGATGACACCCAAAAAATAAAAAAACGGGGAATTCTTATCAAAAAACCGAATGGGTAAAACAGGTACGTTGGCTTTTTGTATGATTTTCAGAATGCTCTTTTGCCATTCACGATCCCTGACCCCCAAATACCTGAACTTAAACATAGATACAGCTCCGGCTGGAAAAAAACCGACTGGATGGCCACTCTGCAATTGGCTCAACGTTTCACGAATACCATTGATAGCTGTAGCTGAAGTTTCGGCAGTCCTGCTGTTGGTCTTTGGTTTGACCGAAATAAAATTGACATCCATCGTTTTAACCAGAGAAAGTATCTGATTGACCATCAATTTGTAATCCGGACGTATTCCTGCCATCAAGTCTATCAGCATGATCCCGTCCAGTCCACCATAGGGGTGATTGGACACCGTAATGAAAGCACCCTTGGGTAAGGCTCTCAACCGTTCAATATTTCCAATACGATAATTCACACCCAGGTCGTTCAGCAACCGTTCGGCAAACTCAGATCCCTGGTAATCGCAAGAATGGTCGTATACGGCATTCACTTTATGCATGGCAAACAAACGAATGGTAAACTTAGCCAACATGTTTCCATATCTTCCCCTGAAAATTGGAGATAATAGCTCCAATTCTTCTATATCTACAACTGCTCTTTTCAAAATTCTTGTTCTTGATTAATAACAATGGCCGTCTGTTGAATAGGAGCCTGATACGATTTGCCTTTAAATTTCATCAATAATACGCCAATTCCAATCCAGATCAATTCTCTGACACGGGTTATCAGACTAACATAGACGCCCAGCCAGCCGGCCAAAGATAACGCTTTGAATGCCAGAAGAAAGCCACCTTCTCTTGTACCAATTTGCATGGGAGAGAAGAATAGAATATTGGTGAATAAACTCATGAAGGAATAAATAACGACGGACTGGATGATGTTTACATCCACATTGACTGATTTTAGAATGATATAAACCTCCAGACAATTACAAATACGGGCCAGTAACTCCAAACCTATCGTGGTGAGAAAAGCACGACGTCTGTTGTTGTACAGGTGGGATATTTGTTGATCGATCTTGAGCAGATTGGTGTTGTATTTTATACAGAAAGGTACAATCCATCGTTTTAAGAAAGGTACCTGAGACATGATCCTGAAAAATTTCACTGTCAGCCCTTTTCGGTAACCTCTCCAGAGCAGCAACAGTAAAACAAGAAATATCAGAAAAGAAATCAACAATATGATGCTGACATTCAATGGCATTGGTAAAAAGAATGCTGCTACCACAATGGATAAAGCCCAGAAAATGCATTGAGCTGTAATGTGCGACATGGTGTAGAGCAACACGGACGACGTCGCTTTTTCAACGCCAAAAAGGGAGGTCAGCTCAATCACCTTATACGGATCACCACCGATGAAACCTAGTGGAGTAGCCGCCTTAAGTGCAAATCCGCTGACGTTTATCTTAAAAATATGCCAGAAAGAGACGCGTCTGTTGTTTTGATTATCGTCCCGGATAATGGTATTCAAAGCAGCCGTATTGATCATATAAATGGGCAACCAAATGCCAATGATGGCAAAGAACCACCAACCGGTCTTGACAATATTCGCTACAATTTCATCCCATCCAATGCACCAAACCATTACAGCGAGTGCGACAAAACCAAGTCCGAAAAATATATTCCGATATAGGATAGTAGTGTTTCTTCCCATAAATTCTTATTGATTGTTTAATTCACGGCACATCTTCTCGTGACGATGGATGGCAATGTAAAGCAATGGATTGAGGATCAGTATTTCAACGGCAAAATAGAGCCATTCAATGTTCAACAAAAGAGTAGCAAGCATCACCAGACTACGGGCATTGAAAGTAAAGCTATCAAGTAAGGGCATCATCCGGAGGCTTTTCTTCCTGAATGCGACAATCTTATCTTCGGGATAACCATCGGGATAATCCGCATTCATACGATTATTGTAAAGAGTCAGTTGAGGAGTACTTTGTTCCTGGTTCCACGTGTAAAAATAGTACAGCTTGGTAAATATTTTAGAAACCCTGTTGTCTTTCCAGGGCATAGCATCGTATCGTGCTTTGATCACTAATTTACTCTCAAACTCACTGTTCTTGCCACCTTTCAACATATGCAGGTGAAAAGTCTTATACATATCCACCATGCCTGCCTGATTGAAGTGAGACAAGGCGGATAAAACAGCAAAAAGGATGGTCCAATAGCCTAGAAAACCCCATTCCTCGCTGTTCATCATACGTAAGGTGATGACAGTATAAAACGTAAGGAACCAGATATCTCCACAAAACCCGTCCAGGATTCGTCCGATTTCCGACTTAATTCCGGTGATTCTGGACAGCTGTCCATCGACACAATCCAGTATATTGGCAAAAACCAGCAGGGCAAAACCGATCAGATTGATCCAGAGTTGGTTGTCCGGATAAAATAGGAGACATGCGCCAACACCGACAAAGATGGAAAAAATAGTGACGGCATTGGGTGTAATTTTCGTTGGCTTTAAAAGAAGGGCAATCTGAAATCCAACCCTACGATAGAAAACCCTGTCTAGCAGGTTTTCTGTATCCCAGGATTTAAGTGAGTCTTTAAAAGCAATTTTTGTTTGATCTTCCATTATGTATTCTAATTGTTCAATAGTCATTTAAAGCTGTATCCGCCATCACAAACGACAACCTCTCCATTCATGTACTGGTTGTTGATGAGCAACATATAGACATCTGTCAGTTCTTCCGGTGAACAGAATCTTCCGGTTGCCACTTTGTTGGTGATATTGTTGCGAATTTCAGCGGGTTTGGTCTTCTGCCAATCGGTATCCACAAAACCAGGGGCTACCGCATTGACACGAATCTGTTTATCCGTAAAGAACTTCACGAGGTTCTTCACCAGGGCGTGAACAGAAGCCTTCGTCACACCGTAAACCAATGAAACAGAATGAGGCTGAATGCCCATCAGCGAGCCGGTGAAGGTTACGCTGCCATGCTCCTTGAGTCGGGGATAAATTTTCTGAAGCAGAAATACGGGAAAATGAACATTGGCCGTAAAGACCTTCTCCCAGTTTTCCGGTTTGATGGTATGAAAATCCGAACGATCTGTCATACCGGCATTAAAAATAACGGCATCAATCATCAGATTCTTTTCCTTTAGAAAATCATCAATGCGATCGATGCTGCTTAATTCGGAATTATCGGCCTGTAACACAAACACCCGGCCTGGAGCTTTTTCTAGAAAGTCGGCAGCAACAGTTGTTGCCGTTTCTATATCGTTTGCATACGTAACAAGAACTGTCCAACCTTCCTGAAGAAGGCGGAGACAAACGGCCTTTCCGATTCCTTTGGTGGCACCGGTGACGATTGCTGTCCTATTCATCCTTTTTTATGCTGGCTGGTTTAATGTCACGTTCCGCATGCAAATGCTGATCGTATGTATCGAAAATGGTCTTTTTCAGTGAAGAAGAAGAGACACCGTTTCCATAGGGGAAATAAAAAACTTTAACGCCCAGATCTTCCAGATAGTCGTATTTACCATACCAGTCATCACCAACGACAAACGCATCGATGTGAAGCTTTTTCACTATTTCTGTATGATCCAATGTATGTTGTGCAATTACAATATCCGGAGCCTTCAGGGCCTCAACAATCTGGAATCGCTCGTTGAACGGGATGATGGGATGATCCTTATAGGATGACACCAAATCATCGGTGCTAACTCCAACGATCAACATTTCACCCAATCCCCTGGCGTAATTAATCATTCTCAGGTGATTTGAATGAAACATATCAAATGTACCTGAAGTATAAATAATTGTTTTATTATTGAACATGATACTGAATTTTATGATTTAAGATCCATACACAGAAAATACAAACTTTTATCAGATCTTTCTTTGAAAAGTGATTTCCTCTAAATGCAAAGTTATTTATTAATTTGAACAGCTGGTCTATTTTTCTTGTTTTTATCTGTCAAAAAACAAATAATCATCAAACGGATCTGAATAAAGCTTTAAGGAAAAGGAAACTATTACAATTCCCTGATCTTGATATTCTGAAACCAGACTTCATTTCCATGGTCCTGCAAGAGGATATTTCCATCCGTCGCTTCACCAAAAGACGGCCAAACATTGTATTTGCTGTATGCCACCAAAGCCCGCCACATTTGATTGCCACGTTCGTATTCAAGGATTTTCACACCATTCAGCCAATGTTCTACTTTAGTATCCTTGACTACAATGGTTGCGTTGTTGAAGAATCCTCCACGGAAAGGTTTGTTGTCCGGAGCGGGTATCAGGTCGTAGAGCGAACCCAGTTTACGGTTGCCTTTCACACCCAGTTTTGCATCCGGATGTTTCTGATCGTCCAATATTTGAAACTCACAACCAATCGAAGAACCAGTTCCTTGATTCATTTCAGTATCCACGAAATATTTGACACCACTGTTGGCGCCCTCTGTAATCCTGAAATCGACAGAAAGGATGAAGTTCCGGTATTTTTTGGTCGTCACGATGTCGCCACCGTTGTTGGACTCCTCCCCTTTCGAATCCTGAACTTTCAGGATACCGTCTTCCATGACCCAGCCTTTTGGGGGGAAAGTGGCCAATTTAGCTCCTCTCCAGCCTTGTGCCGTTTTTCCATCCCACAACAGCATCCAGCCTTCTTGTGCTTCTCTATCTGTAAGGGTGTTCGGAATGCAATTCACCTGGGAGATTTCCTGATAATCAGGACGTTTTTCGATTTCCACATTCTTCGTGCAGATCCGAATATTTTTCCAGCTAATGGTCTTGTTTTCCATTTTTTGATCACCGATGGCATGCACCTGCAAAGCAATAAATCCGGAAGCAGTCAATTCATCGATGATGTTGGAGCAAGGTACATCGTTGACCCAGGTACGGATACTCTTTCCGATAGCCTCAATTCTGGCCTTATTCCAGGTTCCGTTTCTAAAGGCTTTTTGCGCAGTCGGTTTTCCGGTCAAATCATACAGCCAGCCTCTGCGGGCCTCATCGTACACACCACCTGTCCATGCGCGGCTGGAAGGATCTATCTCAAACTGATAACCATGAACTCTGCCATTCTGATAGTCCTTCAGGCTGTTTGACCTGAATTGCACGCCAGAGTTGAGTCCATCATCCACCTTAAATTCAAATTCAAGGATAAAATCTCCATACATCTTTTTGGTGGCCAGGAAGGTATTCGGCGTATTCATTTTCGAAACACCGACAATAACTCCGTCTTGCACCTTGTACTCGGCATCACCGTTGAGTTTTGTCCAACTCTTCAGGTCTTTTCCGTTAAAAAGAGATTCCCACTGCGTTTCTGCAAAAGTCAATAGCGAACTGGCAAAGACGAGCATCAACAATACGGTTTTTTTCATATTCTTTAGAAATTACAATTAGTATTTAAACGCTGCTCCACCAGCAATGACTTCCTGATTCTTTTCGTCGAAGACCACCTTTTCACCGGTACGTACAGCAGCGTTCACCATGATACAGGCGACGGAATGATTGTAGCCTGCATCCACGGGTGCGTTGGTCTGTTTCCTGGAACGGACGCATTCCATCCAGTTTTGCATGTGCAGGAAGGTCAGGGGATCACCTCCGGTATTGGCGTCTGCGGATACTTTTCCCATGGAATCCAGTTTGAAGGATTCGAGCTTGTTTTCCTTCAGTCCCATAACCTGAGCGTGGTCTTTGGTCAGATAACCGTTGGAAGATACCTGATTGGTATCCAGGTTCAGTTCACCACCGTTGGAGAAATAAATTTCCTTTGTCCCTCCTGCCGCATTGGTAAATCGAGAAGAATACATAACCTGAAAACCTTTCGTCATATCGTTTAAAGGGCCGTAATCCATGACAGCCGTCATCGTATCCTGGTTGGTTCTGCCATCTTTCCACAAATAGATGCCACCATTGGCAACAACACTTCGGGGATGGTTGAAACCTGTAAACCAGTGAACGGTATCAATCTGATGGGCCATCCATTGGCCGGGTATGCCTGAGGAAAAGGGCCAGAACAGTCTATATTCCAGATATTTTCTGGGGTCAAAATCCACATGGGGACGGTTCACCAGAAAACGCGTCCAATCCACATCGGCTTCTCTGCATTCGTTTACGAGTTGAGGTCGTCTCCAGCGATCGGGCTGATTGACATTCCAGGTCATTTCAGCCATGACCACGTCGCCAAATTTACCCGAACGGATATAGTCGTTGGCTGCATGATAATTGGGTCCGCTGCGTCGTTGTGAACCGATTTGCACAATGATGCCGGAGTGATCTACAGCGGCTTTGGCCCTGCGGTTGTCTTCCATGGTCTCGGCAAAAGGCTTTTCCACATAAGCGTCTTTTTTATTTTCAGCGGCCTCTATGGCATGGGATGCATGCTGAAAGTCGGCAGTGGATATGATTACCGCATCAATGTCCTTGTCCCGGTAAAGTTCTTCGTTTTTGAAATACCCCTTGATGGCATGGCCAAAGTTCTCGCTTAACTGGTTGACACCTTCTTCCCGGCGTCTTTTCCAGATGTCGGACACACCGATGATATCAAAATTCAGTTCTTTGTGGTATTGCTTGAATGCAGGCAGCAAGGAATTTTTAAAACGGTCGGAGAAGCCGACTACACCTACATTCACTCTGTCGTTTGCTCCGACAATTCTTTGATAACTCTTGGCGCTCATACCCAGTCCACCCAACATCAGACCGGCAGCAGCCAATCCTGACTTTTTGATGAACGCGCGCCTGGATTCTTGTTCTTTCATGTATTTCCCCTCAGATTTAGGTCCTTTATTTCCAGAATGGCATTTTTTATTTAGTGTGGTAAATTTAAAAAATATTTTCTAGAGTAAGCACAAAATAGTTGTTCAATTCATTTACACTATTAATTCTATAGGAAAAATCACGGCCAAATTGGAAAAAACGTTATTGGATTCTCATCTTGTTGGGAACAATTAAGTCATTCTATTTTATTTCTATTAATATTATATTTGATTTATTAATATATTTATTTTGTTTTTAATTTTTTTTTCGTACAATTGATGCTTTCTTTTAGTCACTTATTTTCAGTGACTTTGCATTTTTTTGACGGATCAAATCCCGAATTTCACTATATCGTTTACATATCGAACTTGAAGATTATTTTTCGTAAAAAAAGAAACAATGAAAAAGAAAAGCATCATTCTCTTTCTGCTTATTTCAGCATTCAATATCTTTACAATGCATTGTCAATCCAAATGGTTTGATCAGGATGCTGTTTGGTATTACAGTACACCATATGCGTATCTACATTCAGAAGCTTGTACCAAAGCTGAGGTTAAGGCAGACACATTGATTCAAGGTTTGACTTGTAAAGCGTTGTTGTTTAAAAATACCGAGACCGACAGGGTTATTTCTACAGAGTATCTTCATTTTAGAAATGACAGTGTACTCTATTACAATTATTACGACAAGTCGTTCCATACTTTGTACGATTTCACAGCCAAGGTTGGAGACACAGTGACCGTTCATAAAAATAAATTTAAACCAACTGATGGATTTCTGTGGTCGGACAGTATTGACAGTTTTCAATACATCATATCGGAAATAGACAGCATTCAGGTATCTGAAACATGGCTTAAGCGTCAGAAAATCAAACCGGTTGATCATGATAGTTGGGTGTTTGCTAGTTCGTACGATACAGTAGCATATATTGTCGAAAAAATCGGTAATAAAGGTTATTTTTTTGGAAGAGTTCCCTATATCACTTTGATGGAAAATATCGGGATGTTGAGATGTTATTCAGATCATACCATACAATTCAAAAATCCAAATTGGGATAAAGCATGTGATTTTGTCAATGCAATTATTGAACCACAAATCTCAACCATTCGAATATATCCTAATCCGGCGAGCAAATATATTAACATAGAATCAACAGATAACAAAAACATCCTTTCTGTTGAAATTATTGATGTTGATGGCAGGTGTTTAAAGCTAACGGATGTCAATAATGTAAAAACAAAAATAGATGTTAGCAACCTAAGCAGTGGCATCTATTTTGCCAGAATAGTATTTTCTGATAAAACGTATTTGACCTCGAAATTTATACTAAACCAGCAGCTTGAAAAATAGAATTAGGTGAAAATTATTCCTCAATAAATTCATCCCTGAAATTGATCAGATAAATCCGCTCTGTGGCTCTGGTCATGGCGGTATACAACCATCGGTAATAATCCACCCCCATGCGTTCCTCCGTCACGTAACCCTGATCCAGAAATACATCCTTCCACTGGCCACCCTGTGCCTTGTGGCAGGTTAAAGCGTAACCATACTTGATCTGAAGCGCATTCAGCCAGAGGTCCTCGCGCATTTTCTCGTAGAGTTCCTTTTTGCTGCGGCAATAGGGTGCATAGTCCTGCATCACATCCAAATAGAGTTTTTCCTGTGAGACCTTGTCCAAAGCGGGGGCTTCAGCCACCAGGGAATCCAGCAACACCCGGACTTCCAGCTCCCAGTTGTAATCGGGAAACCGTACTTCCATATCGGCGAAACGAAAACCGTACATCTCGTATTGCTTGCGGACACGGACGATTTCCACCAGGTCACCATTGGCTATAAATGGAATCTCCTTGTATTTATCGGACCACAAATAATTATTCTTGGCTACCAGCAGATAGTCGCCGGTAGTTATTTCATCTTCCTTGAACAAAACAGAGTTTCTAATGCCTTTATTGAAAAGGACGGCACGCTTGTTGGAATAACAGATAATTTTGCTTTCCTCCGCACCGACGCGGCTGTAGGATGCGGTCAGCATGTCAATCAGCTCATCGCCGGGTACCCTGATTACATCGACCATGTTGATCTTCAATTTGGGCAAAACCTTGACCATATCTTTTCGAATTGATTCCCGAAGGGCTGTAGCGTTGCTCAGGATTCCGCTGTTCTCCGCCTGACGCACCACCGTTGTCAATTCAATTTCATGAGCTTCCATCCCAAGATTTCGTAATTCCTTCGGATCCAGCGCCGGACTCAGAATTTGTCCTACCGGGGGAAGCTGAGCCGTATCGCCCATCAGGATGAGCCGGCAATTTTCACCGGTGTAAATGAATTCCAAAAGGTCTTCCAGCAAATGCCCACTTCCAAAAACGGAGTTCTCCCCCCGTTCGTTGGAGATCATGGAAGCCTCATCAACGATAAAAAAAGTATCCTTGTGTTTGTTGAAGTTCAGGGAAAACGGACCTTCTTCACCGTTCACCTTTGCTTTGCGGTAGATCTTCTTGTGGATGGTCATGGCCTGATGCCCGCTATAGGATGCCAGTACCTTGGCCGCACGACCGGTAGGCGCCATCAGCACACAACCGATGTGATGCTCATCCAGGTATCGGATCAAAGCGCTGATCAGGGTGGTTTTACCTGTACCGGCATACCCTTTCAGGAGAAAGACCTGCTGATCACTGCCTTTCAACATAAAGAGCGACAACTTCTCCAGAGCAGTTTGCTGTTCGGGAGTCGGTTGAAAAGGGAAAAAGGAAGCTATCTCAGCGGTCAGTCGCTCTTGATTCATTCTGGAAACTAATTTTGAATAAAAGTAGTGCGTTTCAAATTCATTTGCTAATTTTGTTTTACAATAATTCGTCTTCCAAAATGCAGGAAACTGACAATCAATCACGGACTTCATCCCATGCACTATCCATTCGTTCTACACCGGATGGATTCTCTTTTTGCTTTACAACGGCAAGAGGTCATATCCTCAAGGATTTGAAGATGCCTACCAAATTTGATTTCCCTGAACAATTTGAAGAATTTGTCCAGTTAAGAGGTTGGGCTGAAAAGGAGAATCTGGAAGTCACTTTTATAGACTTTGCAAACCAATTCCTGGTGTTGCCGGATAAAATCACCGACGAAGAACAGATCAAGACCTTTTTCAACTTTGAATTTCAGCACGAGGAAGCAAACCAGCTATTTACGGCACCCTTAAAGGATGGAAAACAGATTTTCTGTTGGGAAATGTCGTCAAGCCGGGACCAGTATTTTGAGAAATTGTTTCCCAGTTTGAAAATTGTTTCTTCTGCATACCTGCTTGCTAACTGGACCATACGTCGTGCTTTAGAAGATCAGTATCCCATCGTTGTAGCCCATTTGTACGGAAAACAAATGCACCTTTTTGCTGCTAATGCGGAAAACTTATTGTTTGCCAACACGTTCACCATCAAAGATCTTCAGGAAATACCCTATTATTTGTTTCGTTGTATGGACCTGCATTCATTGGACCCATTGACGACCAAATGCATCATCTGTTGTGAAACGTTTTCCGATGAAGAAATGATGGCTCTGCTAAGTCCCTATCTCCGGAAAATAGAGATGGCTGCTTTTACCCATGAAACGGACGAGCCTTTACACATTACCCTAAAAAAATAAATCCATATGCGAATCGTCAGCGGAACATTCAGAGGTCGGAAATTTCAATTGCCAACGAACCTCAAGGCAAGACCCACCACCGATTTTGCCAAGGAGAACTTATTCAACGTACTGGCCAACCGCATTGACTTTGAAGATTTAGTCGTTTTGGATTTATTTTCAGGTACAGGCAGCATTTCCTTTGAATTCCTGTCCAGAGGAGCCAAGCAGGTCACATGCGTAGAGCAATACGCACCACATGTCAAATTCATCAAGGAGGTGGCCGATAAATTAAAGGTGGACAATTTGACTGTAATTACTGGAGATGCTTACCGGTTTATAAAAAGTTCCATAGGTAAGTTTGACCTGATTTTTACCGATGCCCCTTATGCAGACGAACGCCTGGGTACGCTTCCAGACCTTATCCTGAAATCCTCGTTGTTGGCCAAAGACGGCCTGTTGATCGTGGAGCATTCCAAATCAAACGATTTCAGCAGCCATCCTGCTTACAAGGAAACGCGCGAATACGGCAGTGTGAATTTCAGTTTTTTTGAAGTGACAGATCCAGAAGTTAAAGCAGCGGACCAAACAGACGACAAATAGATTCGCTCCAACGAACCATTCTGGGACGATTTTCCCATTCAATTAAATTCACAAGCCTGCATTGTTTCTGGTCTTCCAGGAACACCGCCTTCATTTGTTTGCTAAACGTTTCGTTGTAGATGAAGGAATTCACTTCAAAGTTAAACTCAAAACTCCTGTAATCGAAGTTGGTTGAACCGACGGTTGAAACAATATCGTCCGCTACCAACGTTTTGGCATGCATAAAACCTTCCTGGTAGAAATAAACCTTGACTCCAGCTTCCATAACCTCGGACAGGTAAGAATGCATACCCTTCAGAGCCACCCAGGTATCGGATTTTTCAGGCACCATCAGTCGGACATCCACTCCACTCAATGCAGCAGTCTGCATCGCAGTAAGCAAACTTTCATTGGGCAGGAAATACGGTGTCTGGATATAGACATATTTTTTGGCATTGGTCACCGACATAAATATACCTTGCATAATGTTTTCCCAATCTGTATCCGGGCTACTGGTCACTGTCTGAACCAGGCAATCGCCTTTATCCTGAAGATCCGGGAAATAATATTTGGAGGTCATCAGACTCCGGCTCACAAAAAACCAGTCTATCAGAAAAGCAGTCTGCAAACCATAAACGGCTTTCCCCTCAATGCGGATATGACTATCTCTCCAAAAAGCGAAATTACCCCCCTCCAGATATCGGTCTGCCACATTAAAACCACCGGTATATCCAATTTCACCATCTATGACAACAATTTTCCGGTGATTGCGGTAGTTGAACTTCGGAGAAAGGTATGGAAGAAGCACTTTCAGGAATGGATAGACCTGTACCCCGGCATCCTGCATCTCCTTAAAAAAACGTTGCTTGGTTTTCCAGGAGCCTATGTCATCGTAGATCAACCGGACCTCAAGACCTTGTTTGGCCTTTTCGATCAGAAGAAGCTGCAATTCGTAACCAATCTTGCATTGTTCAATAATGTAATAATCGATGTGAATGTGTTTCTTGGCATTTCGGATATCGTTGAACATTGTATCGAACTTTTCACGTCCGTCGGTAATCAATCTGACAGAATTGCCTGAAAAAATAGGATGAGAATTATTTTTTCTGAACAGCTCAATCAAACCAATACATTCCGTTGGATAATGTGCCGGATCGGACTCTTCGTACAAATAAGCCGGATTGTTTTCTATCCTACGGATGCTTTTTTTGGAGATAATCTTCTGTTTACGGTAACGTTGACCAAAAAAAACATACAAGATAATGCCTACATAGGGCAGAAAAAACAGGACCAGCATCCAGGATATAGTCTTCACCGGATTTCGGTTGTCCAGTAGCACGACCAGCATCACTCCCACAAGTGTAATCCAATACACCGAATTAAAGAGGAACATACCTAATTCAGGCCATGAAAAATCGGGAAGCTGCAACATAAAAAACATTTTACCGGAGATTATCCTTTTCTTACTAATTTGAACAAATGCAAATATGAAAAAAAAGCATTGAATATACTATCTTTGCATTGTAAAAAAACAAACGAACATGCCATTATCCAACCTTATATTCACAGAAAACATCCAATCCGACCTGGAAAACTTACTTATTGGTTATGCCCCCAATCAGGTTTATGTGCTGAGTGACGATCATACAAAATCTCTTTGTTTGCCAGTCCTTAACGGTACAAAAGGTATGGAAAAGGCCAGATATATCAGCATTTCCGCCGGTGATGAAAATAAGACCATCGAGAATCTGGCAAAGGTTTGGCAATTCCTGAGTCAGGAAGGTGCCACCCGCAAGTCTGTCCTGGTGAATGTCGGTGGTGGTATGGTCACGGACTTGGGTGGTTTTGCAGCTGCCAGCTTTAAACGGGGCATTGACTGCATCCATATTCCAACCACTGTCCTGGCTGCCGTAGATGCTTCTGTTGGTGGAAAAACGGGCATCAATTTCAACGGCCTAAAAAACGAGATCGGTGCCTTCCATCTTCCCAAAGCCGTGTTGTTTTATGCACCCTTCTTCAAGAGTCTGGATCGTCAGAACCTGCTGTCCGGTTATGCTGAAATGTTGAAACACGGTTTGTTGTCCAATATCAACTACTGGAAAGAGCTGCTTGCCCTCGATCTGGATCGCCCGGATAGTTCCGATTTTCTGAATGCCGTCAAGGAATCGGTTCACATCAAGGAACAAATCACCGAGCAGGATCCCAAAGAACAAGGCATCCGAAAAGCACTCAATCTGGGTCACACCGCAGGTCATGCTTTCGAGAGTCTGGCCATGAAACAGGGCAAACCCGTTCTGCATGGTTACGCCATTGCCTGGGGTTTGGTCTGCGAACTGTACCTTTCCTCAAAGTGCCTGAACTTCCCCAAAGACATCCTTCAATTGTGCATCCGTTTTGTACGGGAAGAATACGGCAGCTTTTACATTACCTGCAAGGATTATCCAGAGCTCTTTGAGGCCATGACCCACGATAAGAAGAATGAAAGCGATGCCATCAATTTCACCCTGCTTTCAAACATCGGCGAAATTCAGCTGGACCAAACCGCCAATCGCGCTCAGATAGAAGAAATGTTGGATTTTTACAGGGATGTGATGGGTATATAACACTATGAGAAAGCTGTTGCTTATCTTACTTCTTATCCTTTCTTTTGACCTTTTTGGTCAAGGGTTCACACCCATTGTCACCCAATTTACCAAAAAAGAATACAACGCATCCAATCAAAACTGGTCTGTCGGTCAGGGAAAAGATGGCATCATGTATTTTGGAAACAACCAGGGGCTGCTGCAATTTGACGGTTCCAGATGGGATACCTACTCCATGCCCGAAAAGAAAATGGTACGATCTTTGATGATCAACAGGGACAATCGGATTTTCGTGGGTTCGTTTGAGGAATTCGGATATTTTGAGAAAGATACGAAAGGTCAGCTCATTTACACTTCACTCTCGTCCAGCCTCAATAGATACTTGATGCAGAACGACGAAATCTGGAATATTATCGATGATAACGGTACCATTATTTTCCAGTCATTCACGTCCTATTTCACCTACAAAAACGGTCAGGTGAAAGGCTTTCGATGTCCATTTACCTTTTTGTTTTTTAACAGCTATCACCATAAAATATATACGCATACCGATCAATATGGATTCAGCTTTTACGACTCAAAAAGCCAGACTTTTGCACCTGTAAACAACAGCATATTAAAAAGCCCTGTCATTTCCGTCTTACCTTTTGACCCCATACGGGCCCTGCTGATTACCAAATCGGACGGCTTGTTTTTGTGGGATGGAACCAACATCACTCCTTTTAAAACAGAAGCGGATGCAGAACTGAAAAAAGCGGATATCAATCGCGCCCTTATTTCACCGGATGGTGTGATCGTTGTGGGTACTATTCTGAATGGAGTGACAGCCCTAACAAAAAAAGGTCAGAAATTATGGACACTCAACACCTCCAACGTACTGCAAAACAACACCGTGTTGGGCATGTATTGCGACCGTGACAACAATTTATGGCTGGCATTGGACAAAGGTATTTCTCACATCCAGTTAAACTCATCCATACGATATATTCATTCCTTTGATCCTTCCATAGGCTCCATTTACTCCTTCACCTACGATGCAACCGATCTGTATATTGGCAGCAATCAGGGATTGTACAAAGCGGAATTTGATGCCGAAAATAAAACCATCCGAAACTTGCAATTGGAATCCAGGATTCGAGGACAAGTTTGGAGCATCAATCGATTTGACAATCAACAAATATGTGGAAACAACGAACAGACATTTGACGTTTCTTCCAAAGGAGCCAAAGTTATGTCTCCGGTGAAAGGTGGAATGTGCATCAAAAAAGGCATCATTCATGGTAAAGAAGTCTTGGTTCAGGGTACATACACCCAACTTTGCATCTATGAAAAAGTGAACAGTCAATGGACATTCAGTCATTGTATTGAAAATTTTTTAAACCCTGTACGTTACCTCGAGATCGACTATACCGGCACCATTTGGGCCAGCCATTTACATCAGGGACTGTATGCCATCAAGCTTTCACCCGATTTAAAAAAGGTGGAACAGATCCAAAAGTTCAAGACACTTGACAAAAAGCACAAATACCCCATCAACGTCTTTTCAATCAACAACCGAGTGGTTTTTACAGACCATACCGCTTTCTATACCTACGACGATATTGAAAAAAAGATTATTCCGTTAAAGGAACTGAATGAAAAGTTGGGATACTTCTCTCACGCCTACAGAGTTTGTCATTTTAAATCTGATTTATACTGGTTTATCCGGGATGGCGAAGCAGCACTTGTTCAGGTCAAAACAAACGATATCAAGCTGTTGGATGTGGTTCATTATGCGTTGTTTTTAAACCAGACGGTAGACGATTACCAAAATGTCATACCGATATCTGACACCGAATGCCTGTTTACCCTGGAAAACGGATTGGCTTTGTATTCTACGGATCCATTGGATAAAGCACCGACAGATATTCGATTGCAGCTAAAAAGCATACAGACTTTTGATGCGGAATCGAAACATACGGCATTCTTGCCACTCCATTCAGAATCATTGCCAAGAACATCCTACAACCAGAATACTATTATTTTCACTGTCTACTTTCCCCTTTTTACCAATCTGAACAACATCAACTACCGCTATAAACTGGCAGGTTTGGACAAAGTATGGAGTGAGTCCACTGAATCGTCCCTTAAAGAATACAAATACCTGCCACACGGAGAATATACGCTAATGGTGGAAGTAATGACAAAAAGCGGACAGAAACTATCACAGACCACCTATTCCTTTGAAGTAGCGCCTCCATTTTACTGGAGTACAGTCGCCAAAATTCTGTATAGCCTTTTATTCATGGGGCTTATCTATGGGGGCATTGTTTACCTTCGTTATCTTTTTCAGGTTAAAAAGGATAAAATCCGCATTGAAGAAGAAAAAGTCAGAAATAAGGAAATCGAAAAAAGAGAAAAACAAATTATTGCCCTCAAGAACGAAAAGTTAGAATCCGAACTGACCCTCAAGAGTAAGGAACTGGCTGGTTCCACGATGACCATCATCAATAAAAAGGAAATGCTGGCCAATATCAAGGAAGAAGTGATGGAGCAAAAAAGGGCTCTTGGCTCACAATATCCAAACAAATATTACGATAAACTCATCCATCTGCTGGACGAAAACCTTTCATCCGAAGAGGATTGGGCCATCTTCGAAACCAACTTTGACCGCATACACGAAAACTTTTTCAGAAACCTGCATCTCAAATATCCGGAACTCACCTCCAACGATCTTCGTTTATGTGCCTATCTGCGTCTAAACCTCTCCAGTAAAGATATGGCTCACCTGTTGAACATCTCCCTGAAAGGTGTTGAAGTAGGCAGATACCGCATCCGAAAAAAAATCGGGCTGCCTTCAACTAAAAGTTTGAGCGAGTTTATGATTGAATTCAAATAATAATTTTGGATTTAGTCTAATTATAACTACCTGTATTAAAGCTTTTTAATTCCATTATTATAAATTTTGTAGTGCTAAAATAGGGTACCCTTTTGACCTGTAGTGTTGATATTGGGTTAAAAATATTTCTATCCGGACTTTTTATTTTCTTCTTTGCTGTGTTGTATTATCCTTAAACACAAACAGCCTGGTTATGAAAAACAAGATCGTCCACATACTTTTAGCCTTGTCAATCCTGACGTCGTGCGCTAACCAACATCAGACTTCCAAAGAATCCAGAATTAGCCAAAGAGTGGACTCTGTATTGTCTATGATGAACCTGGATGAAAAAATTGGTCAAATGGTACTATACACCAGCGACTGGGATGTCACCGGGCCATCCATTAAAGGCAATTACATGAACGATATCCGCAAGGGACATTGTGGAAATATATTCAATGCCTATACCGTTGATTATACCCGCAAACTACAGAAAATTGCGGTAGAGGAATCCAGAATGAAAATCCCATTGTTGTTTGGATACGACGTTATTCACGGTCAGAAAACCATTTTCCCCATTCCCTTGGGTGAATCTTCTTCCTGGGATCTAACAGCTATCGAGAAATCAGCCCGCATATCAGCCACCGAAGCTGCAGCCATGGGAATTAACTGGACCTTTGCACCCATGGTGGACATTTCTGTTGAACCTCGTTGGGGACGCGTCATGGAAGGTGCCGGCGAAGATCCGTATTTAGGCTCTCGGATAGCCAAAGCCCGCGTTCATGGATTTCAAGGAAAGGACTTAACCGATTCGCTTACTATTTTAGCCTGCGTAAAACACTTTGCAGGTTACGGCGCACCCTTGGCAGGAAGAGATTACAATACCGTTGATATGTCGGAACGCGTCTTTCTGGACACCTACCTGCCACCTTATAAAGCAGCCATCGAGGCCGGCGCACTCAGTGTGATGTCCTCTTTCAACGAATTGGACGGTGTTCCGGCTACGGGTAGCAAATACCTGCTCACCGATGTATTAAGAACGCAACTTGGATTTAAAGGGTTTGTAGTCACCGACTACACGGGTATCCCTGAAATGGTCAACCACGGAGTGGCTGCCAACGATGCCGATGCCGGTTTGCTGGCTGTTAAAGCCGGTGTTGATATGGATATGCAAGGCGAAGTCTATTTCAAGTATCTTAAAAAACAAGTGGAAGATGGTTTGGTGGACGAAAAATTGATTGATGAATCGACCCGACGTATTTTAAGGGTGAAATTCATGCTGGGCCTTTTTGACGACCCCTTTAAATATTGCAACAAGGAACGCGAAAAACGCTTAGTCTATGCACCAGAGCACCTCGATGCCGCATTTGATGTAGCCAAACGTTCCATGGTCCTTTTGAAAAACGACAGCAACGCACTACCATTAAAAAAGGGTGAAAAAATAGCGGTCATTGGCGAACTGGCCACCTCAACCCGCGATATGCTTGGGGCATGGAAAGCCGGTGGTGACTGGGATTTCATGAAATCAACCCTGGATGAACTTCGAGATTACAACGGCAAGGAAAACGTGATTTACGCCGAAGGTTGCAAGAAAACAGGTGAAGACAGAAGTGGTTTTACAGCAGCGATGGCAGCTGCTCATCAAGCCGGAAAAATTGTGATGGTTATAGGCGAAGATTGGGAATGGAGCGGAGAAGCTGCCAGCAGAACTTCCATAAAGATGCCGGGAGTTCAAACAGAATTACTGGAAAAGCTCAAGACATTAAATAAACCAATAATAGTGGTATTGATGAATGGCCGTCCACTGGAACTGACCAAGGAAAACGAACTGGCTGATGCCCTGCTGGAAGCCTGGTACCCGGGTACCATGGGTGGAAAAGCCATCACACACGTCCTTTTCGGTGAATACAATCCATCCGGAAAACTGACCATGACTTTCCCCCGTACTGTTGGCCAGGTCCCCATTTTCTACAATGAAAAAAATACGGGCAGGCCCATTTCTCTGCCAAACGACAAATACAAGTCCAAATACATCGATAGCCCGAATGACCCGCTATTTGCCTTCGGGTATGGATTAAGCTATACCACCTTCGACTATTCCGATATTCAACTATCCACCTCTCAGCTGACAGATAATGGCGAACTAAAAGCCTCTGTAATTGTTAAGAACACTGGCAAGACAGAAGGAGAAGAAGTGGTTCAATGCTACATCCGCGACTTGATTGGTAGTGTAACCCGTCCGGTAAAAGAACTGAAAGGTTTTGAGAAAATCAACCTGAAAGCCGGTGAAAGCAAAACCGTCACCTTCACCATCACCCCTGATATGCTTGCTTTTCACCGCCTGGATATGACCTTTGGCACTGAACCAGGCGATTATAACTTGTTTATAGGAGGCAATTCACAAGAATTGAAACAAACAGCTTTTAGTCTGAAATAAAACAAAGTTATGAACCACAAAATACGGGTTTTAATCCTTTTACTGGCCACATTCGGAACAATTTCCGCAAAGGAGCCCAACTACGTTGTACCAGGTGAGCTTAGAGGACAAGCCTATCCGGCACATGTAGAACTGACGTGGCAAAATCCGGCAGGTTTCACTTATGAGGTCTATCGTTCTGTAGATGGCGGCATAGAATTCACGAAACAAGGTGAAACTTGCACTGATTCGTACCTGGCCTTTTTCGGAAAACCGGTAGAAAAAGAGCAAAATCAACTTTATCGGATCCTGCCAATAGGAATTGCCGTCAATGACAAAGCTGCAGAAAAATTCGAGATAGTCGTTCCTGTCCGTCCGTCAACGGATGACGATTTGCTGGACATGACACAACGCTATACAACCCGTTATTTTTCAGATTATTCAGAACCTCAGACTGGAATGGCCCGCGAACGCAGCAACAATACCAACAGTGACATTATTACCACAGGCGGTACTGGTTTTGGCATCATGACACTCATTGCAGGAGCAGAGCGAAATTATTTAACTCGGGAAAACACTTTTGTCATCCTTGAAAAAGTGGTCGGCTTTCTGGAAAAGGCAGATCGTTTTCATGGTGCCTGGGCACACTGGTATGATGCAAGAACTGGAAAACCTTTCAGCTTCAGCAAATTTGACGATGGCGGAGATCTGGTGGAAACAGCCTTTTTGGTGCAAGGGTTGCTGACAGCAAGAGCCTGGCTGAAGGAAGGGAACACAATCGAACATCAACTTGGCAATAGGATCACCCAACTTTGGGAAACTGTGGAATGGAATTGGTATACTCAGGAAAAGGATTCTCTGTATTGGCACTGGTCCAAAAATTACGGTTGGAAAATGAACCATCCCATCAAAGGTTATGATGAAACCCTGATTACATACGTTTTGGCAGCCTCTTCCCCCACCTATCCCATCGAACAATCGGTCTACGAAAATTGTTATACTAAATCCGATTATTATCTGAATGGCAAAACTTATTACGATATTAAACTGGACCTGGGTATGGAATATGGCGGTCCGCTCTTTTTTACCCATTACTCGTTTTTAGGCCTGAATCCAAAGGGTTTATCAGACAAGTACACCCATTATTTTGAGCAAAACCGTTCCCATACTTTGATTCATTTAGCGTACGCCATTGACAACCCAAAAAAGCATTCAGGCTTTGGGGCCAATTGCTGGGGATTCACCTCATCGGATGATCCGAAGGTAGGGTATTGCTCGCATCATCCAGGCACCGACGATGAGAATGGAACCATTTCGCCAACAGCCGCCATTTCGTCGATAGTCTACGCCCCTGAAGCTTCATTAAAGGCATTGCGGCATTTTTATTATGAAAGAGGTCAACAGGTTTTTGGAAAATATGGTTTTTACGACGCCTTTAATCCGGGTATGACAGAAGGACAACAGGTTGTTCATAGCTATTTAGCTATTGATCAGGGCCCTATTGCCGTAATGATTGAAAATTATCGAAGTGGATTGCTCTGGCGGCTATTTATGAGCAATGAGGAGATACATTATGGCCTGAGTAAACTAGGGTTTGAAATCGACAAATAAAAAGCAAGATGATCATGAGAAAACAGCGAGTCATTTTATCATTGTTTGCGTTTATATGCACATCCACACTTTTCGCTCAAAATACGAGTGTAGAAGGTGTGATTGTAGATCAGGAAACAAATGAGCCTTTGATAGGTGCAACCGTCATAATCAAAGGATTAGGAAACGGAACAACCACCGATTTGGATGGTCTGTTTCAACTCTCTGTTCCAAAAGAATCGACTATATCCATTTCATACCTTGGTTATATATCTCAGGATGTGGTAGTAAAAGACGAAAGTCGCTTGCAAATAAAACTGGTACCAAACAACAAATCCCTCCAGGAAGTTATTGTCGTTGGTTATGGAACCCAGAAAGCAAAAGATATGACAGCCCCAATTTCTACTGTCAAAGGAAACGATTTGAGCAAACAAATTACCGCCAATCCGATGTCGGCATTACAGGGAAAAATGTCTGGTGTCCAGGTTGTGAACAGCGGTGCCCCGGGAGCCGGGCCAACGGTTAAAATCCGGGGAGTAGGTTCTATCGGTGATTATGCCAGTCCTTTATATGTTGTGGATGGCGTTTTTGTGGACAACATTGATTTTCTAAGCAGCAGTGACATTGAAGACCTGACAGTACTCAAAGATGCATCAGCCGCAGCCATTTATGGTGTGCGTGCTGCAAATGGCGTAGTCCTTGTTACGACCAGAAAAGGAAAAATGGACCAGACAAATATCAGCTACGATGGATATGTCGGTGTTCAGATACCAGTCAATATTATGGGTTTGGCCAACAAAGACCAATATGTGTCGTTGTTGAACGAAGCCAATGCCAATACGACCGGTTACATTCCCAGAGATGCCGGCAGTTATCCAGCCAGTACCGATTGGTACAGCAAGCTGGTACGTAATGCACTGATGCACAATCACGCATTGGACATTTCCGGTGCAACCGAAAAAACAAATTACTCGTTAGGTTTAAATTACTTCTACCAGGAAGGAATCATGAACAGCAACAACGATTATAAAAGATACAAT
>Ga0209511_1000213_pt1 | contig 65276 bp, 110 predicted proteins | sample SSSSmetaG_FD_184141 | JGI IMG/M metagenome (GOLD analysis project Ga0209511, IMG submission 184141) | Glacier valley bacterial and archeal communities from Borup Fiord, Nunavut, Canada, to study Microbial Dark Matter (Phase II) - ​SSSS... | ecosystem: Environmental > Aquatic > Freshwater > Ice... | reverse complement strand
GGAATTGATATTTGCATCGACGATGGGTGTTCCAAGATAAATCATTTCGCGTTCGTCACGCAAGGTTGTGCAAGTTCCCGTTTTCGATATAGAGAATTTATCCTGCCATTTTTTTAAGTCTGAATTTTGTTTTGATTCTTCCTTGGCCGTTTGGATAGTGCTTTTAACTTTGTCCACTATTTTACCTCCGATCTCTTTTAGTTTTTCTAACAATCTGACCACCTCCTTAAAAGTTGGCATAAGAAAAAGCACCCTGTGTAGAGTGCTTTGAGTTTCGTTATTAGATTAAGGATAATTGCTGTTGATGGTTTTTATCGTAATTAAGATGGGTTAGTATTTTTTGCTCACGTTGTTTTGAGTAGAAAGGTTGGCGTGGATACCAAGTGAAGAAGTCCTGTGTGTGTTTACTTGCATTGCATGATCGGCAAGCGGGCAGAATATTGTCACGGCTAAACTCTCCTCCCTTTACAAGCGGAACCATATGTTCTTGTTCTAATGGTTTTTCCTTTCCACAGTAACAACACGAGTTATTGAAGTGTTTTCTTATATATGCCCACTGTTTAGCGGTTAATGTTGATGGTAGATTCTTTTTTAATGTTCTATGCCTTTGTCCATATGTCTTAATTTCTTCTCGATGACATTCTCTATATTTTGTAGCTTGTACTTTTCTAACAACTTTGTTCTTCTGATAGCTTATCTTTCCCATGTCGGCTAAATGTTCCTTGTTGTCAATCCGATACACGCGTGAGTATTCTGCGCTTGATTCTTTATGCTCTGAGCGATATTTCTTTTGGGCTGCATATACGGAAGGTTTGTTGTTTTCTCGATATAACTTTGACCTTTTGATTATAGGGTCTTTGTTTTCTCGGTAGAACTGTTTACTATAATTTGATTTTTCGTCCTTATGCCCAGCACGATATATTAAGTTTATAGCCATTATTGCTTCTTTATTATCTCTAAAATACTCTTGGTCACTCTTGGCAGTACATACCCTGCATATCCCCTTTAGTCCATCTTTACTATCTTTCCTTGGGCCAAAGTTCGTTGCTAGAAGTTCGTCTCCACACTCGGAACATATCTTAAAACCTTCCTTCGCAATAGGTTTTAGAGTTGTAAAGTTGCGCCCCCTACACTCTTTGCACATAGGGCATAGTCCATCTTTCTTAGCCGATTGCGTACTGAAATGGTTTTTATCAGCAGGTAATTCTCGTTTGCACATGGAACACGTTTTTATTTCGGACATAAAAATTAATACCGCCTTTCGTATCTATGCCTTAACTGATTAATGTGGAAGGTATTAAGGCAATACCTTGTTGGAAAGAGTAATTAATTCCTCCCTATCCACATCTATATTATACCATTTTGCGGGGACTTTATCTACCGATTTTTTTTAAAATATAGACTCTTTCTTCCGCCGAAGCGTGGTTTAGGTCCTCAATAATATCGTCTGGAAGCTTAGAGTAATCGTGATTCTCTTCTTTATACATGCTCATTTTCTGTTGGCTTCTTGACTCATTAGCTATCATATCGCTGAAAATCAAATCATCATGTTTACCGGGTTGTGCATCGGGTCGATTATTCTTGTCATAGACAAAGGTAAGGCACTCTCCGAGCATTTGTATATCCGTGAATAGCTCTATATGGTTTTCTAGCAAATCTACTAATTTATCTATAATGATAGGTCTGCTATTCCCATCAGTTTTAAAACCAAATTTACGTTGTATATCCTTTGCGATTTTATCATAACTTTCACGCATGTACTGCTTAGGGTATCTTAACCTTTCAAGCTCTTCAATAGGCGAGCTATTAAAGTTAACTTCCACGGAAATCAATGCCGAGTTAAAGTGTAATCCCAAGCAATACATCTGATGCGTATATGGCTTACTATTGGTTGATTGCATATGGAGGGTTGCCACTCTTTTACCGGTGATGTTATTCAGCATTGTCCCAGTGAAGGCATCTCTCCCTTCTCCACTCGTATCACCACCAGCAACATAATGGTAATCCCTCTTAACATCTTCATAAATTGTAATCGTACCACTAGGGTCATCAATCCACTTAATCGAATCCTGCTTAATCTGATCTTGTGTTTCTCCATCCACCCACTCAAAACTAAAGCGTCCAACTTTCGGAGGATGTTCTTTGTATAACTTTTTAAGTTGGTTGATTCTTATTTTAATCAGTTCATTGGCGAACACAGGGCGGCCAGTTGCGAGGAAACTTTCCTCTGCGAACGATGGATTTTCTTGTCGCATAAGGTCCCTATCGTTGTTACAGTCATTCCTTAGCTTCCATCTATACCATGCTATTTGTTCAGCAGTTAAGTTATATAAATCAATGATATTCCGTTCATAACAAAAACTACATTTACAATCCTTTTTATGGCCCCTTGATTCCTCTATACTTTCCTCTATGGCCTTTCTTTCCGTATCAGTCACAGGCATTTGATACAACGGGTAATCATGCCAAGCAAAGAACATAGGAACGAAGTCGTTTTCTCCTGCTACGGCCATATCCCATAGGTCCATAAATGAATTAGTTCCATTCGCGGTAGATTCTATAAGGACTATCGTTCCCGGTACGTTAGGGACCGATTGTAGTATCCCTGCTAAACTTCTCAACGGATCACCTGAGTAAAACGCAAACTCTGATAGGTGAACATAATGATAGGTGTCAGACCGTCCAATACCATCACTACCGGCGGTCTGGACTTTTATCATTGAGTTAAGTCCTTGTTTCTTACCTTTGTGATTAGGAGGTGCATCAAAGATTAACTCACGCGCATTAGAAGCCTTCTGCAATGGCTTGATATGTTCCGGTAGCGCATTGTACATATATTTTGCCTTACCAAAGATCGAGGACGTTGAATCGTCTCTGTGGGCGACTACTAAAGCGTTTCTGTTTTTATTTTTAACGGCTCCGCAAAGTATCTTCGCTTGAGTATACGTTGAACAGCCTTCCTGTCTAGCCTTCAGCACAATGATTCTAGCAGGGATTCCTTTTGACTCAAGTTCTTTAATCTTATCGTCAATCTGTTTTTGTATTGGGTTATATTCAAAGGGAACTTGTTGACCTTCTTTGTTGACAATCTTGATATAGTATTTGCAAAAATAAAAGTCGTCACGTTTCGCTTGTTCTTCATGTATCTGTGCCAGTGTTGGCATATCACTCGCTTTAAGTTTAGGCTTCTTGACAGGTTCCTTTGCGACTACCATTTTGGTTTCCTCCTTTCCTCAAGGCTTTATTTATAAAATTAATTGGCAAGGGCATGCCAAAATTAGTTATTCACTAATGGTTGTATGTGTCTCACCTTTCGCTCTATTGCTGAACGATATTTCATAATACGGAACTTGCGAAAAGGTGAAGTTTAATTCAATGGCCGCCGTTCTTTTCATGTTTTCAAGGCACTTTAAAAATGGGTTCAACAGTCTAGGTTCTAAGATAAACCTCTTTTTCTCAAGGGAAAATCTTACAGCTTCTTCAATGCTTTGGGCGGGAATTATCATACTCTCTGAAGTACACGGGATATCATTTATGTTTAACATATTACCACGTCCTTTCTTAGCCTTACCAATACCAATACCAATACCATTACCGTTTGCCCTTGCCAAAATTAAACTTGCGTTAGATATTCCTTGTAATCGAATATTTAATCAACAATTCAACCCCTCTGCCCCTGCTATATACCAGCCAATAGTAACTTGGGTTTCTCTACCCACCAAGTATCGGGACAAAACTTTAAATCAATATGTACTTCTTCTAATATTTCATCTGCTTCAAAATAATACTGAACATTCTTTTTCCAAACTTCGTACATATATTTATTACGTTCAATCTGTTCATCGGGCCATTTTACATATAATCGTTCATATTCTTCAAAGGGCATAATGACTGATATATCAATATCCCTTGGTACTTCTTTTTCTAAAGTTGAACCGACAAGATATACTTTATACCCAGTACGATTAGCAACTTGTTCAGCCCACTTTCTAAGTTTAATAAACATTAGCCAAGTCATAGGTTTATAGTCATAACCATGAGGTGGCCTTTTGCTCAATATAGGTTCATTCATTAACTACCCTCAGCTTCCTTCTCCTACTATCCGCTTCGTATCCAGCATAGAAGGCTTTCTCTTTAGCAGTAGCGGAACAGGTTATTGCAACGGTATCTTTCTCAATCTCCATGTTCTCATCATAAAACTGAACGTACACATTGACGGAACCAACCATCTTCCCATGCTCTTGAATAAGTCCAAGCAAGGTATTTGCCATCACTTCAGGCGTTATTCCTTTTTCAAACTTAATTCGCATGGTATCGACCTCCCTTTAGCAAATAGATTGCCGGTCATTTTATAACCAAGTTTGTCATGTTTCATTAGCCCCAACTCGACTAACTTCTTGGTAAACCGTTTTACACTCGAAGTACTTACTCCAAGTGCTTGCGTTATATCCCCTTGGTTCATGTTTCTCTTTTTCTTTCCTCTACCTGTGGTCAATGTCCCTGTATCCCATTCCACAGAAGGGGTTAGTCTGACACACATACCGATATGTTCATTGCTCAGTTTATCTTTTGGGTATTTGTCTATTTCACTAATGAAGATTTTCGCATACGAAAGTTTACCGCCTGTATGTTTCGGTTTTACGGCTTCATCATCTTTTGACTTTCGTTTCTGTTGCGGGTTATTCCAAAACCCATAAGTCGGTGATTCTGTTTGAAGTTGATTTATCTTTATTGTCACAAACTCTCTACTAGCATCGAGTCTATCAACGCCAATAGAGCACATTGTATCGACAACACTAACTTCTTTGTTCATAAATTTAAGTAGTTGTTTGTCCATATATTGACGTTTCACCTCACTTTATTTTGGGTCAAATCTGACCCTTTTTAAATTGGCCTTATCCTTACTCCCCCTAAGCGTTCAGCGATTCGGTGGTTACAGCCGTTTATAGTACCTATTATTTTGTCGTTAGCAACGCTCATTTGAACAACACAAAAACCCCTCATAAAATATATATGGGGGGTCTGTTTTTATTTAAGTACCTAAGCTAATTTATGGGTAGTAGGGGGTGCTTTTTTATTTACACAATCCTTCGTACACGGATTTGTATTCTAGTAACTCATTGTACTCTTTGAGCGTTAAACTCCTACGCTCTCCTGTATCCGTATAAACTGTAGGTAACACATTCTTAATTCCCTCAATATCTTTTAGTGACTCTCTGATTTTCTCAGTTAATTCATTTAATGTTTCCGGTGTATTGTCAATGTCTATTTCTAAGATGTATTTGTAAAGCATTTAATCAACTCCTAAAAGTATTTGAAGGGTTGTTATAACTTTGTAGATAAATATATATACACAAGCCCCTTTACTCCGCTGGTAAATCCGTGCCCATGGGGGGGTCGAATTCTACTTTCTCAATTGGTCCAAGCATCCAGTCAGGCAAGGCAGATCAAGAGGAAGAGCGGGCAAAAGCAAAGGCCTGCCTTATGGGATGAAGCAGAAATGATGCATTGATATGGCAAGGCATACAATAGATACAGCCGGCAGCATATCAGATTGGATGCCAGGTGAAGGAATAAGGGATAGAATAAACTTATGAAAATGTACGTTTTCTATAGTTTTACTATCATTCAGGCAATAGTACTTGGCTTTTCTCCATAATGTCAGCTACTCTCAATAGATCATCATTACTGAGATTAGCTATATTAGTAAGCGCAATGGGACCGCCATCTAGCCCAGTTATCTCAGTTTCAGTCTTATCCTTGTATCCAAGGCAATTCTTACCGAAGAACTGAGCGAATTGTGAGTTATAGAGATTTGACATGCCATTAACTAGCCAGATATGCTCTTGAAGTTGCTTGGCCCGCGCGTATGCTTCGGAGAAAGCTTCATTATCATCCTTCCATCTATGCAAAGTATCAACATGAACCCCTATTTTATCGGCAAAGTCCTGAAAAGTTGGAAGGTCTGCTGCAACTGGGTATTCTTCCTTAGATTTTAATGTACCATCAGCATAGAAAGTTTCTTTGCTCTTCATTACTTGAGCTGGAACTCTAAAATGTTCTATAATCAGATCACAATATTCCGGCTTATACTTCGTTGGTTGTCCTTGTCCTGCCATCTTAAACAGCTCCATTCATCCATTGTTTAATCTTAATCAATCTATCTTCATCAAAGAACGCTATCTCTTTCCTATACCATTCTTCCATATCATTATTGCTCTTCCATATATTAAGCGGAGCGTCACACGGTAACACGTTGCATTTTTCATGCCCTCCATACTTCTTTAATGGCTTAATATGGTCCATTGACATGTGAATCATTGGCCTGCCTGAATAAGCGTCAAGTCCATCAAAGAAATCAATACACTCTATCCATTCAGCAGTTGTTAAGGTATTCGGCGCGCCTGGTAATACTCGCTTACTATGAACAGTCACTAAACCTTCTTTGTGGTTGTATCCAATCTGCCTATTGAGCATAATTTCTCGATGATCTAAATATCTCTTAGCTCCATATTCAGCGGTGCAGGTTTTACATTGAGAGAATAACTTATCTGTTTTATTGTAGGATCTGGCGAAGAATTCATTCGTTGCAGGCTGAACTACTTTACATTTGGTGCACCTCTTCATGCCTTCGGGTAATTCTTCCTTGATGTGTTTTGTCATTCTTAAATCACTCTCCTACTATTATTTTCTCCTACTAGCGAACACAAAAAAGGAACCTGGCCCATAGGAGGAAACCAGGTCCATATATAATCTGCTTGCTTATGGCAGAAACTTAGCTACCTTCTATAAGCTCACAAATAGCGCATCTAATACATTTATACTAAATGAGCTATTACTAAGCTCATACAGCTCCACAGAGTCTACACGTCGAATATAAGTAATATGTATAGCGCATCTACTCCCCATGAAGCAGTTTATCATTCTGCTGTGCGCTCCTCATGTTTGCGGTCCCTCCCCGTTTGTCACCTTCCGTTCTCGTCTTGCCTTCTTGATCCATTTAGATATCATTACACGCACCTCCTTCTCTATCATCTCTGCCGGCGAAGTTATCTCTATTAATAAGAGAGTGCCGTGCAAACAGATTTTATTGACATATGTCTTGACATCGTGATACCATTACACATAAAGGAGTTGAACTAATAATGGCAGAAATAGACACCCGCGAGCGCATGACGTTGCGAATAACAGAGGACATCTGGCGACTAATCAAAATTGATCTAATGGACAAAAAGGAGCCATCAGCCAACGAGCTAATCACCAAGCTACTATATAAGCATTACAACTTACCTCAGCCGGAATAGCTGGGGTTTTTCTATGCCCTAAATTGTGTGTGAAAATAGTACAATGAATTACTATAATATGTCTTGACATCAAGACATCATGGTAGTAGTATAAGTGACAAGAAGTAAAACATTTGAGGGGGAAAACAAAATGACAAAGAGCGAAATGAAGCAAGAATACAACGAGCTCTGGGCATTATCCAACAACACAATGAACGATATCAGGGACACAGACACCTACACTAAAGACAATAAGTATTACGAATACATTGGGAGAAACGATCACAGCCTCTATTGTCTCGGAGGATCAGGAAGTTGGAGAATGAATAAACTCACCAAAACAGAACTAGCCAAAAAGATTATCCTGATAACTGAACAGCTCGGAATATTCAACACGATGCTCACTCAGCAATTAGCAAAAATAAACTAACTATCACAAGCGAGCTGGCGCATCCAGCGTAAGGAGGAAATAAAATGGGTAAATGGATAACAGGTGTTTATAAGAGTGAGCTACATTTTACCAGTGTTTATGTGGAGGATGGCCAAGATGAATTAGACGTATTATTTCCCGAAGGATATGAGGGAGAAATGTGGATATCTGATTTAAAAATAACCTCAGAACAACTAGACGAAGAATAATAGAATCCCGTTATCATTCTGAGAGCTTGTGCTCTCGTCCATACTTCCTAAAACTAGGGAGCGTGGACGAACGCAGAAACTAAATGAAAGAAGGCAAAACACATGAAAAACTTAATCTATATTCCTGGTTGGGGCCATTGCCAATTAAAAGAAACTATCAAGTCAATTCCAGTCAAGGCGCATTATTGCGGGACCGCAGAAGGCGAAGATGAGTCGAGCGAATACAGCATCTACGAAAAAGACAATACATTCTACTGCCTAGCTGAATAACATCCCTTCCCACCTGATGAGCTGGAAACAGCGAAACACGGTCAAAGCCGTGTCGTGGGATAAACCACAAACGAAAGGAGCCAACACCATGTCAAATGAATTCTACGACTACACCAACCAAGCTTGGGTAGTAAACGGTCACTACATCAAATGCGGTCATCCTGATTCAATGGATTGCGATTGCTACGGTAAACTACACGCCGGCGAAAAATGCACCGAGGAAACATACTTGGAAACACACCCAATTAAAGAACGCCCAGCAAAGGTATTTGAGATCCGCGGCGTTAACACTTGTAACTGCTTAGAACTTTCAGTAACAACCACAAGGAGAGAAGCAAACGAGATCGCAGAAGGCCGGCGGTCATGGGGTCATACTTCAATAACTATTGAGGAAGTCGAAAACGATTAAGAAAGGCGGCGCTACATTATGAAATGGTTCAACGGCATTAACACGATTGAGGAATTAAAAAAAGCATTCCGCGCACTTGTAAAAAAGAATCATCCTGATGTTGGCGGCAATGAACAAGACATGAAGGACATTAACAACGAATACGAGATCATGTTTGCATACATCGAGAAGCACGGCGGCCAAAGTAAAAATCACAGTGTCAACGATGGATTCCGTGAGGCAATGGAAAAGGTAATAGACTTAGAAGGTTTAAACATTGAAATTTGTGGTAGTTGGATATGGTTAAGCGGTAACACCTACCCATACAAAGCCGTAATTCGTGAAGCCGGTTTTAGATGGGGAGCAAAGAAGAAAATGTGGTTCTGGCATAGCGAAACCGAAACGAGCAACAACCGCAAAACAATGTCAATGGATAACATCCGATCCCTGCACGGGTCCGAAGTTATCAAGGGAACTGTAAGAACCGAAAAGAAGGCCATAGCATAAAGGGAGCTTATTCTCCCGTCAATGCACCTAATAAATTTAGATGTATTGACGGAGGAACAAACCACAAAGAAAGAAGGCACTTGAAATGAACAAAGACACGAAGAACCTAAAACCTTTATACATCCCGCGCGAAGGTAACTGGAACTATTTCTTGGACCCTACATTTTTTAACACCGTCTTTTGTATCGCTAAACCTGGTACCGATTGCAAGTCTAGCATGTTCGGAAATGTTCAATACTTTACTAATTGGCTAAGACGCGAACTTGAAAAAGATCCAACCATTGACGGACGCTTTACCGCTTTATGTTTCGGATTGCTGGACGAAGCACAAGGAAAGGCGGCGAGAGTATGAACGACTACAATTACAAGGAACTAAACGCCCTCCTAGCTAAGGAGAAGCTAACACCGAAGGAGAACAAGAGAAAGCACTCACTATTAGATCAGTACGAAGAAGAACAAGCGACAAGGGATTACAAGTCATGGTGCAACAATCAGCCAATTTAAACAGTGGGGATTTTTCCCCCGTCAATACGCCAACCACACAAACCCAGGCGGGCGCATTGACGGAAGAGAAAGCCGAAGGAAAGAAGGAAAATTATTATGAACAAAGCCGAAAACCTAAACGTACTGAAAACCCTGGAAACATTCCGCGTTAAACTTGCAACCGGAGCAATGTCAGGGGATGCAGAATGGGCCGTAAGAATCTGCCAGGCACATATAGCAGCGGAACATTTTAACAGCCGCTCCGATTGGACCGAGCTCCTAAGAGAAGCGGCGGAACCGGTAAAGGAAATCAAACCCATTAACCCAGCCGTGAAAACCTATGAGCAATGGAGCGAAAGCCGGCAGGACCTTTCAAAGTTTTTACAAATTGGGGACCTAGTTGACGAAGAAATAGCAGAGTATTTTATAAACGTATTACCGCCCGCGTGTATGTCCGGCGGAATCGTACAAATTGGTGAACCTAGTGACCATGTAGAAGGCCACGCAACTTATGAAACACTTAAGCGAACGTCTGACGGTTGGCAGTATGCCGGAACTTGTCACAGAGGACAAACGGAACACAAAGCAGGGGAAACAATCACCTGGAACAGCTAGCACCAAGCAATGGAATCACAAAGCGAGCCGGCGCAATCCGGCGAAGGAAAGAAGGTAACAACATGACAAGAAAATTTTCACCTGCTCAAATGAAATACATGAAAGCGAAGGCCATGCACGAAACTATTGTAAACCTCGAAAAGCAATGTAAAGAAAAGGTATTAGAGCAAAACGACTTCTGGAGTGTACCTGTTGAAGGCATCGACGAGAAAACAGAACGAATTTTAAAACCTGGTTACGACTTCACAATGTCAGACAAAGATTTTATAGAGTATTGCAAACTAGCCCGCGAACAATACCAAGCCATAGGAATCGAAACGCCAGACTATAATACTAGCCCTACTTATAAATCAAGGCCGGCACTAAAGAAGGCCGAAAGAGAATTAATCGAATGGGGTTGGTTAATACTTCGATCACATCCTAAGTATTCAGCAGTAGCCGCAGGCATCGAAAACCTGAAAAAAGAAATAACCCATAATACAGAAATACGCGAAAAGGTAATTGACTTAACTTTAAGCCTAGTAGCATAGGACCAAGCAAGGGAATGACTAAAAGCAGCTTATTCCCCTGCTTTGGGATCCTGCATCATAACAGGGTAACAAAGCGGAAGAATAAACGAAAGAAGGCCAACACATGAACATTATCAACGAGCAACTAGCCAGACGCAGTAAAGAAAATATGAGCTTTTCAGACTACACACCAGGCAGTGCAACCGCAGAGTACAATCAACTAATATCTGATGCTACCGAAAAGATTGAGGAGGCGAAGGAAAGAGTATCTGACGAAGGCAAGCAACGACTAGACACCCTGTTAGCACGTTACTCAGCTAATTATGCTAGCTGGATAAACAGACAGAACAAAAACGGCGCCGGCCATGTCAGCGTAATGCTTGCAGGACCTAGTAACTACAACATGAGAGCCCACGAAAAATATATGAGCAGGGAATCTAAACTGTGGGCCGAGTATGACGAATTGAAAAATTATATTGAGAATGGAATCTACAGTATAATAAATGGTGACAGAATCATAAAATCAAATGATGTTAACGCCATCGACAAACTGAAGGAGAAACTAGCCAAGCTGGAAGAAATGCAGAACCTAATGAAATCAGCTAACAAAATAGTGAAGAACAAAAAGTTTACGGATGATGTAAAAATTGAGCTACTTGTAGAAATGGGAATAAGCGAAGCGAAAGCAGCCAGCCTATTACTTCCCAGTCATTGTTGCGCATGTGGTTTCGCGTCCTACGAGCTAACAAACAACAACGCCACAATCCGAAACACCAAGCAACGTATTGCGCACCTTGAACGGCTTGCAGCGCAGGAAACGAAAGAAATCATCATTGAAACGGAATCAGATGAAAGCAACGGAATCAGGATCGTTGACAATGTAGCGGCGTGTCGCTTACAAATATTCTTCAACGGCAAACCTTCCGCAGAAACCAGGACCGCATTAAAGAAAAATGGATTCAGATGGACACCATCAATAAGCGCATGGCAATCATACCGGAGCGATCACGCAAACACCGCAGCGCAGGAAATAGTTAACGCCATGTAGAACCGAGCGGTGGAATCAGACCGACGCGCAAAAATATTAGCGGGGGAATCAATAAAGTATTTCCCCACTTCTGCGCCTAAACAAAAAAAGATTAGACGTACAAGTGAGGGAATATCATTAAGGAGGAATCAGTGGAATGACAGAAAATGAATTAATGCCTATTGAACTTTCGATCATGCCAACGAGTAAAGTCGTTGAATACTTCTTAGGCCAACAATCAGAAGGAACCGCCAGGACATATGGCAGTGCAATTCGTGGGTTTGTCGCTTGGTCATGTAATCAGGACTACAGAACAATTACACCGTTTCAAGCAATGGATTTCAACGAGCATCTAAAAGCTACCTGTTCGCCAGCCACGGTTCAGCGTCAAATTGCAACACTCAAGATGTTTTTCAAGTTTGCACTCGAATGTGGACTGATTACAAAAAACCCATTCGCATTAATTAAGCAACACGGAGCAGTTAGCACAGCAGGTCAAAAGTTTCTAACAGTCAAAGAAATTGACTTCTTGCTTGCAGAACTTGAGAAAGCTGGACCACGCCAGCACATTCTAGGTCTTATACTCGTTTATACAGGCATGAGAATCAGTGAAGTGGCTGGACTCTCATGGTGTGACGTAACCGAGATGCCAGGAGGCGAAATATATCTAAATATTTTACGCAAAGGTGATAAACGCCAAATGCTCTATCTTCGACCTGATGTAACAAAGGTCCTTATGGAGTACATGGACCGGCCATTAAACCAATTAGACCACAGTCCGTTGTTCCTGAACCCGCAGGGGAATCGCGTGAGTGACGTGAGCTTGCGTACCTGGATTATAAAGGCCGGAAAAAAGGCAGGAATAAAAAAGCATTGCAACCCCCATATTTTACGGCATACGTTTGTTTCTCACTGTATTGCCAATAATGCTGATATGAGAGCAGTACAACAGTATGTCGGACACGCGCAAATCACAACCACACAAATCTATTGGCACAGTGATAATGACAAGGTTTCCGACTTCATGCCGAATAAGATAAGTGAGTAGATATTAAAAAGGCTTCCCATTTCGGAAGCCTTTTTGTTTATCTTACCCCCAGGAAAAATAGCTTATTGTGGAATATAAACGCTAGCGTTTTCCTGCATCATTCTTTCAAATATCTTAAAGCTAGAATCTTCATCGTACACATCAAATTCACTGCATAACTCTTTTTGTGGCTTATCTTTTTTAGGACAAGTCTTTACATGAACACAGTTTTTACACAACACATACAATTCCCCCTAAAATTAAATAAGAAAAAGGACCCGCAGTGAACCGTTTATTAGACGGGGGCAGGTCCTTTTGTTGTTAAATACTTACATCTTATATGATATCATCTTGATTTCACTATAACCATATGCTTATTAGGTAAAAAACTGGTAATCAATCAATATTACTTCCTAAAGTATAAATATCGTTGAAATAATGGCCCGAGTATTTGCCACAGAATTCCTAACGCCTCTTTATTTATCTTGCGTATTCCCTCTGACATAATGTAAACCCTGCCGACTGAATGGCGCTCATTAAACGTTATTTCTATGTTTCTCCATGACTCAGACTCAAAATACTTTGCTCTGATAACCGTTTCTTGCTCCCTAGTCAATGCCTTCAATGCAACGTCAATCTGTTCTATCTCTATCGATTTATAGCGCACCTTGGATTTATCCTCGTCAATCCATTCTTGCACCATTTCAGTAGTAACTTCCCTTTGTACCGCTATGTGTTCAGTGGGAGAGGTTGTCGTAGTCGCGTGAGGCATACCTGGTATTATGCTAACAGAGTTCTCGAACAGCCACATTTGCCCAGCTTTCAGAGCTTCTTCCCATACTTCTACTCTTTGAGAGGTTGTAATGACTTCGGCTTTGTGCTTTTTGTAAAGTTTCAAGCGTTCTTCTAGTATGTTTTGACTTTCCTTTATCATTGCCGTGGTGATTCACCCCTTTAATTCTTACAAATATAAGTGTCCTCGCCCTTTTGTACTCTGTAAATATTGTTTGTGTATGGGTCCAAAATCATTATGTCAGCACCGAAAATCAGTTTTACGATGTCGCTAAACTTTAGGCGTAGTTTTAAGTTCAATTGTTTCCCTCCCCAGTGACTGTCATTGCCATGAAGAAAGGCTTTTGTACTGTGTAATTCTCCATTATGACACGTTGGGCATCCAATAAGTATTTACTTCCCTTATTGGGAATAAGGCAACTTGTACAGTACATATCATCGTCGGATGCAGTTTTTTCTTTGAGATAAAAGCTCATCAGCATTTGTATATCGTTGGCTTGGCAAATCTCAATGATCTTAGTCATCAATGGAGATATTTGTTCATCATAGATTTTCTCTTTGTCGTATTTCATCTAATTCTTTTCCTCCCTCAACATAAATTCGCTCAATCCTTCACAGCAATCTTTGCATAGTTCCCATTTACCTGTAGCGGTTTTAAGGAGATGGTCGTAATCGTTAATGCCTTCCCGTTTCCTTTGAATAATAATGTCAATATTATTGATAAACTGTCTGAAATTTAGCGTAAATTTTACAACCGCCATTTCATTTTTATTAATTGGTTTATCGCATCTATCGCAACATTTAGCCACTTTACTTTTCCTCCCTCAGCTTCAACCCGATCCCCTTCAACAGCCTAACAATTTCCTCAATCGTCTTTCTAACGACATTTCTCATAGATGCCAGGTCATTCCAACTAAATTGTATTAGCTCACCTACAGTCTCTATTCCAGCTCTTCTCAAACAGTGAAATGTTCTTTCCGTTGGGTTTAGCTCTTTTATTGTTAAGGCTTTTAGGATTTTTAGTTTAGACATATTGTTCCCCCTCTATCACCCGTTGGTGCTTACTGCATCCATATAAGCAACACATTTTGCAATCCTTAGGGCGTTCCTGACATGCTATACATTTGCACTTTCCTAGCTCGTGGCACATTTCAACCTCTACGCATAATTTACTCATGTTTCCCCCTCATTCCCCAGCAATAACTCAGCAAGTTTTTTCCGAATAACCCTATCCTCATAGTTAGAAACTATGTCCTTAAGAATTTCGTTTTCTGCTCGAAGGGATTTGTTTTCTTTTTCAAGTCCCTTCATTCGTCCATTAACGCATCGCCCTTCGTTAAACAATCTTGTTACCCCCTCTTACCCATATCGCCAAGACTACAGCAAATATAGAATCTGCTACGTTATTTTGAGCGAACAATACAAGAGCAATTCCCACTAAGGATATGCTCAGTGAATCAATGATAATGTTTAGTAATTTCATCCCCACACCACTTTCTTTTTAATATTCAGTTTTTCCAGCCACTTATAAAACTGTGGCTTTCCTATTCCCAGCCTATCTGCTGTAGCGACCACGCTTGCTCCGTTATTTAGCATCTTGAGGATTACTTCTTTTGCCGATGACTCATATTCTTGTTCGACGTATGCCATCTTTGGAGATTTTGTTTGTAGACAAATATTGGAACAAAATCCGCGATTTCTTATTCTCCTGCCATCTTTACCGATAACATTATTTAGAGTTTTTCCGCAGTTTAGACAAGTTGTGGTTTCTTTCATCATCTTTTGGATTTCAGGAGGATAATGAGCATCGTTGGAATAGTTTGGAGTTCTCTTCACTCTTTTTCTTCCTTCTTCCCATCAGCATCAACCTTTGGAGCAGTTAAATAATACATCCAAAGAAATCTAATTCGCTCAAGGTCGCGCTCAGTCTGTTCCTTTTCTGTCAATGTTCTGCCCCTCATTCCACTCTATTAGTTTTTGCGCGAATCGTTCTATCGCGCTTACTAATGATTTGATACCGTCACTGTTTGCAAATACAATGTTAATTCCTTTTCCGACTTCCTCTTCTTCATCTACTGATTCCCCTATTTCACGGCATCCGTCTAACTGATTAAATGAAATTCCTACCGGCCTTTCCTCGTCAAAGGCTATTCCGACCCCTACGTCACCCTCGCCTAGCCATATATTAGTCTGTTTATCATTAACTCTTATCACTTGTTCTGCCCCCTATCAATTATTAATCCTTATCCATAACCCGGCTAACCATTTCTCCCTAGCTGCGCATATATCCAACGATTCACATTTTCTGCATTGTTCTTCTCCGTTAAGGTATTGAGCAAGGGTTATTGCGCATTTCTTCATTTGAGATAGCCGCGCTGCCTGAGCTTTTCTTCATGCAATGCCTGTTGTTCAATAATATCTATATCGTATTTGTCAGCTATGGTGTGAATCATCGTTACCGCGCTCTGCGCTACGTCAAAGGATTCCTCTATCAATCTCAGAGGGTTTCTTTCGCCTGTTTTCAGTCTCGGCAATTCTCCACTCATTTGATTGCACTTTCCTATGATTTGAAGGAGCTCACCTAATTCTTCAATCAGCTTCATGGTGCATGATTCTATTGTTGGGGTGAGATTATTTAAGATTGGAAATACTATTCCAGCCTGCAATGTCCTTGGTGCCCATGAACTAAAGTTTAGATTACATATTATGTCTCCACAATGGTACTGATGGTTGCATGTATCACAGTTCTTTTCTATCATCTCGCTACCTCCTACCATACCTTTTCCTGTTGTCGCTGGTATTCTGTCTCTTCCGTTCATCTCGCTACCTCCTGTTTTACCTTCTTCGCCCTCTTTTTCACTTATTGTTTATATACAGATCCGCATAGGTCACCCCAACAGCAACGGCAGACCATACATCTTTACTCACTCCGTAGAACCAACCTGGGGACTTCTTAACTCCAACCGGTCCGAATCTATCTATTAATGCCTGACGAATGTTTGAATCCTTTGCTTTCATGCTGTGGCATAGATTCATTTTTTCATCTTTTCGGTAAATGTAAGATACCTTGTGATTATTTCTTTCGATCTCTTGATGGAATCTGCCAACCCATATACAGGTTTCAAATACAGTTGCCCCAACGGCCATTCCGTAGGATGCAATAGCCTCAATAGCTATATGAGTTACCTCATATTCATTTATAAATAAAAGGAGATTCGTAATTAATTCTTCGTTCTTACATTTCTTAAACTTGATAAGCTCCAGCCCATCTCCGAGAACCGCATATGCTGATTCAATATTGCCTGGGTCTATGGCCAAGATACTCATAATATTCTTCCTCCGTCTTTCTCCCCTTTTGTAAATTGCACTTAGAACACGATATTACAATATTTGTTTTTGTATTGTGCCCCCCTCTGGTCAGAGGGGTTTTATGTTCGATGTGTCCTCTCCCTTTATTATCTAATTCTTGCCTGCAGTAATAGCATTTTCCCCCTTGGAGCTCCCTTTGGGTCAGTATGTCTGCCTGAGTTAAATCGCTAGATCCCTCGGACTTTCCACATCTTCTCTTTTGATAATACTGAGCTAGTTTGTCTGGATTTATATGAGCCCATTTTTTACGATAAATATTAGCCCTTACTCTGCGTTCGGCAAGGTTACTCCTATTGGCCTCGTTCCTTTTAACTGATTCGGGGTTAACTTTTCGATATATTTTCATTCTCAAGGCAAGGCGTACCCTGTTTTTATCTCTCCACTCCTTGTTTACTAATTTCGTTCTAACTGCATTTTCTTGCAGATATTCTGCTATATGCTCAGAGTTATTTGCTCTCCACTTTTTTGCCTTAGAAGCAAATTTCTCTTTGTTACTGTTGTAATATTCACGCTGCTTTTCCCTTATTTCTTCTCGATGTTCTTGATAATATTTAGCGTTCATTTCTTTCACTCCCCTTAATACTATTATACCATTACGTCCAAGGACTTGCAAGGACATTATTAATGATATACAATACATTTGAGGTGATTTTATGGCTAACAAAGAGTTGAAGACGAGAACTCCTTTCTCAAATGCTGTTGATACATTGTTGCTAGAGAGATTAAAGAATTACTCAGTAGAAACAAGTATTCCAATTTCAAAGCTCTTGGATAAATCGATTTCCCTTTTTCTGAAGTCTGTTAATAAATAACAGACTTCTTTTTTAGATTTTCATCAAGGATTACGTATGCCGTTTCTGAACTTCCAGGGTCTACGCCCATTATCATTGTTTTTCCTCCACCCTCTCAAACTCAACAACCCATACCCAAGGATTTAGGTCCCATCCACCTGGATTGATACTGTCCCATAACTGCCGGAATGTTCTGTGCCACCCGTTTTCATCTTCACGCCAATCTTTTGCATTTCCATCGATGGACGGTCTAACTCCTTCGGCTTCGCAATCCTCATCAGTCATGAACTGCAATCTTTCAACTCGAATATCTTTCACTTTGAGGAATAATCTAGCTGCTGAGCGTGGCATATGGATTGAGGGTTTCCACCTCACCCTTTCCTCGGGAGATTCGCAATCATTTGCAAAGTCAGTATCCGGATCCGCCTTATACATAAATTTTTCACAGTTACAATCATAGTTGCAGGGGCAATTAATACCTTTCCACTCAGCCCACGTCTCTCGCACCCAAAGAATATCGCCAACTTTTCCGTATGGACAATTTATAGGACCACCGTATTCATGACCATTTTCAAGACGTAAAAATTGATATTTTCCTCTGATCTCAGGGACCGATCTCGACAAATCACCATAGTTATCAGCAGGATAATGCTTTAAGGGGAATACCCTTCGTGTCATAGTCTTCTTCCCTGCCAGAATCGCCTGAACCATTTCAGTCTTGAATAGAATCGGCTTTTCTTTCCTCATTTTCTTTCCCCTCCATACGCATGATCTAGCACAGATTCGGCCGTTCTAATCGCTCTAACTACCGACATACTCCAAGGCGCACGATGTAATTCAACTAAAATATCAATTAGACCCGCCTGTAAGTCTTTTTCCTTCCCCAAGGTGAACATTGAGAACAAAACCATTGCGACTATAAAGCCTACTGTTACGCCAATACATAATCCTGCTATTAACATTTCTTTTTACCCCCTCTTTTTATAATCCGGCCATGCCACCGTTTTGAATATTGCTTTGAAATTGCACCATCTAGCTAAACGTCTTTGGTATTCGCTCGTTTTGTCGTAAACCATGACAAACGGATCAATCTTATAGCTTCTTAGAATCTCAATTCTGTATAAATCTTCATCCTCTGTTGTGTCCCATCCTACTAAGACATAGAACATCAAACGACTAGCTGGCATGTATTTTAGTAGTATCTCGATCCCTGCTCTGACTTCCGTTTCCAGATCCAACGAATCAAAGGCGAAGTGTATCTGCTTCCATAGCCTTACTTTGGATAATAGCTTTGCTTTTTCATCATCGATAAGGCGAATATCTAAGCCCTGATTGAAGTCTGTTTTGATTTTGTACTTGATTAACTGATTGAGAATTAGATTAAAATGCTCTGTATCCCCTGTGAGATTGTTGTCCATGAGGAATAACTCTTTCTGTCCATTCCAAAACTGATGAATGTCTGCTACCGGATGGAGTTTGCCTTCTTTCTTTGGAACGATGCAAAACCCACATTCCCTGGTGCATCCTCTTGTTGTAAACCCAATAGCATAATTGCAGTTATAGAGAGAGTAATCAGGGTACATTGTTTCGACTTCATCAGGTAGTTTGATTGTTAGGTCGTGACCGCTGCCCCCTTGGATAACTTCACAATCTTTAGGGAAATATCCGAATTTATCAGAGGACTTAAAAACCTTGGATGAATATATGCGGTCTGGATGGTCAAATAAGGGATCGTATATTTTCACAGAATCGCCAACGCTTTTATGAAAAGCCGATAGTTTCATTAATGCTAAGTTCGGCATGCGACTATCAATATCAACTATTCCTATCCTCAAGGTTTCTAACTACCTTCCGTTTCTATATCACACAGGTCACACAAGCTCGATCTGAGCTGTTTAAGGAATTGATTGGTGTATTTGTATCTGTTAGGATTTTGGAAGGCTTATAGAGTGTTTGTCCCATTCACTTCTGTTGCCGACATTGAATCCTTCTTTCCAGCCTCTATCCTCCGCATGGGTTATAAATCCTTGAATAGCTTCATTAGTTTCATTAAGAGTAGCAGAGCCTTCGACTAACCCCTGCAACCAACCTCGAATTGGATATTTAGGCTTTTCCATTATTCTTACGCTTCCTTTCCTCGTTAAGTAACTTTCTCTGATAGCCTAGAGAGACACCGATTTGAACGTGATACATACGGCTAATGTCCCGATAACTTCCAATATCACTAAACTCCTGAATGGTCTTAATTTCATCCTTCATTCGCTGCTCGTTTTGCAACTCTAATGTCGGATAGGATTCAACACCCGCATTTATGTAGCGGATTTTTCCAGTATTTTTATAAAACTCAGAATCAAATTTCCGAGTGACCATTTTCGTTTTTGTTACTTCTCGGTTTGGTACGCCCATTAAAACCGTTCCATGCGTTCGGAGCCCATTCCCACCCTCTGTCCTCATTTTTCTTCACCTTCGTCTTTAAATATCGGTTTGGAATAAGTCTCATCTGTGCGTTCAAACGACCCCATGATGACAAACTTTCTATTGTCTCCTAAGCTTTTATATGCTTCCATGAATCTTTCATCTGCAATTATCGTTATGGCGTTCTTTATTTCCTTGCCGTTTTCAGTAACCACAAATTTGTTAGCAACCTCTTTGGTGAATACACCTAAAATGTTTCCCCCTTCTCCTTTTGTTCCTTCAAATACTTTTTGTGATATTTCAAGCTGCTTCAAGACTCGTTCCCCTACTTGGGCTAACGTTTCCGAGTAACTCCGAGCCTTATCTAAATTACAAAGAATACTATAAATCTTTTTAAGCATTTTTTTCTTCCCCCTCTAAGAATTCCAATCTTTTTACGTATGCCTTTTGGTTTGCATTGAAGTCCTGGTGTTGGAGAATAATCTCAAAATTCAAGAGGTCAAGCGTCTCTTTTGATTCAGCGGTTTGGATTCTTTCGATTAGTGGTGTCATACTGCTAACCCCCGCATCATTTCTTCTAATCGTTCGTCAAACTCTTTAGCGGCCTTATCCATATGTGCCTTTCTTAATTTGGAAATTGACTGTTGAATGTATGACCATTTTTCTTCGATGAAGTCCGGTTCGTTCGTGATTGGTTCTGTCCATTCAGGCTTTATTTTTACTTCAATTTCCATATCGTCGATGGTTTGTGTTGGGGTTGGTGTTTCAATTGGCGCATTAGTTCCTTGTAGGATAACATTTTCACCCCACGAATCATCTTCACAAGAATCATCGTCGTGCGTTACCGTTTCCGTTTCGCTAGGGTGCGAGAGAATTGTATCTATTTCCTGACCCGCAAGTTTTTTCTTTAGTCCAAAGGCTGTACCGTAATTAACTCCATACAACCTAGCTACGTCTGCCGGACTTCCAATCTCGTTAAACTGTTCAGTTGTCGTAACCTCTTGTTGCAATTTGAATTTGTTTTCACGTTGCTCAATGCTCAACATTTTCTTTTCCTCCTCGTTTTTAATTGGTCCAGCGTATCCGTGATCTATCCGGTCCCTTTCTCTTTGCCCATATTGTTTAGCAATTCTCATAAGTTTTGTTTTAAGTCTGGATAAATACGATTGAGAAATTCCCATTATCTCTGCCGCTTTACGTTGCGTCATTCCTTCAACTACGCACAGCCTACAGACTTCTCGAAGCTGTTCGGGCAACTCTGACATTAAATCTCTGATTACTTCTTGGTCCTCGTTACTCTCATCATTACTTCCTAACATATCAGCCAAGTGTAGACTTCCATCTTCTGTATTAATTTCTCTGTCTATGCTGTCGGTGTTCACGGCAATACTCGCCAAAACTGCTTCTTTTGCATCATCAAAACTAATGCCGGCCTTATCCGCAATTTCCTGAATTGTTTCGTTTCCGTTTAATCCAGCGGCGTTAATCTTTGCAATTAAGTTAATTCCCCTACACCCTAGATGAATCGGACGGTCCGTTTGGCGAATATATGTCATAAGGTAACCTGTAATCATTGACCCCGCATATGTGCTGAACTTTATTGGTTTATCGTCTATGCCGAGACGGTTAGTTGGGTCAAAGCGTTGGTATGATTTAACTAAGCCGTGATAAGCAATTCCTCTTAGGTCATCAATATCTCTATCTTTTGAAGCATTGAAGAATTTCCAAGCGATTGAATGAGCTAATCCCATATTGGCTTTTATATAATCATCAGCGGAGCCTGGTAGATGCGGGTTTTTATCCATCCTCTTCCCCTTTCTTTATCCCCTATAAGCCGTGATACATTTCAAAACGTCCACTTGTACCCCTGCCTGCTTTGCAATCGCTGAGCATCGTTCTAACGCCCCTAGGAATGCACCCGCTGCTCTTATCTGTTTTGGAGTTAAAGCCAATTGTTTGGTTGGTTTAGCTTTTTCGACTAAGTACAGGCTCGGCAGGTTTTTTCTTCTTCTCCAACACGCAATGGTATTTGGTGACTTGCCTACTGCTTTACCTATTTGGGTATCGTTTTCAAAGGAGTTGTAATGTTGGTAGGCTAGTGGTTCATTAAATGTCATTGTTCTCATGTGGTTGTTCCTCCTTATAAATAAAAGTTGTCATACTTGTTAGGTGGTGTTTTAGGTGGTTTTGCTTGCCCTTTTAATAGTTTTTCATCAACTTGGTTAAGGTAGTTTTCAAAGTTTGTAGGACTGAATAATGTATTTGGTCTGAGGAAATTATCTAAGGACTTTCCATCTCTATCTTTTTTCCCAAGCCACTCTTTGCACTTAGTATCAATTACCTGTTTGAAGTCCTCTATGGTTCTACCCTCGTCCCATCTTCCATTTATAAATTTGACTGTGGCATCTGTTTTAGGAGAAAAGCTTTTACCTGTTTTTTCATTTAAATAGTTGATGATTTCGGAGTACGGTATACCTTCTTTACCTTCTTTACATTCTTTAGTATTCTTGTTTGTGTTACTTTGTTGTTCCTTTGTTGTTACCTTGTTGTTACTTTGTTGTTCCTTCTCTAAATCTTTAGCCTGATAAATGCAGTAGTTAAGCACCTTTACGACACTAAATCTGTTGTTACTTTTTACCGAAATCATGTTTAACTTTTCTAAAACTTTTAATCTTTTGTATGTTGCTCCTTCTGTCTGGCCAACTTCTTTTGCCATGACCTTTCTTCCAGTAATAAAACTACCTTTTTCAACCGTTTCTTCCTTGTTATTCCATATGATCTTCTGTTCAATATTGTTAGCTTTCAGTAGGCAATAATGAAATAGTTGAAATAGGAATGGCTTTAGAAAAATTGGGTTATCTAATATTTTTCTGTGCAGTTTTATCCATCCTGCCATTGTTTCCGCACCTTCTAACTTTGAGTGGGGCAGCCGTGACCACTCCTTACTATTTCAAAATGCCCAACCTTGGGTATTTACTCGATTAGCCATTTACCATTGATCCTATCTAATGCAAGATCCCAATATTTCCAATGCCGATACTCAAATGATTCCTTAACATCGAATAGCTTTACTAACTTTCCGCTATTTATCGCAGTCATAAAGTCCACGGGTTCACGAACTAACTCCCATTCATCATCTAATCTTGGAATGGTTTGTGCTTTTCTACTTCCAAAGGCTAACTCTCCCGACTCGTCAAAATGATAAACAATACGGTTGTCCTTTTTTATAAAGTCAGCATTTGGATTCACTAAAGCATAAGCATACATTTCGCCTGTTTTCATTTATCAGCACATCCTATCTGTTTTATGAGGGACCCTGAATTTATGTAAGTGGTCCCTTTTGATGTCTGGATGTTGTCGGGCACTAGAAAGGCAGGGCGTTCGGATCATCACATAAAAATACTTCGTGCATACCTTCGCCTGTTACTGGTGTATCTTCCCCTTTATCCTCCGGTGCATAGTGTGAATTCTCATTTTTGGGCGGAAAGTCGAAACCATCAACGATTATTTCTGTGATGTAAACCTTCACACCGTCTTTGTTTGTGTAATTTCTGTTTTGAACCTTTCCCCATATCGGGAATAATGCTCCCTTTTTAACAAATTCTGAAATCAATTCCCCTGTCTTACCAAATGCAATGCAGTTAAAGAAATCGCTTTCGTAATTGCCAGTTTCCTTATCTTTGAAATCCCTGCGTACTGCCATGGTGAAATCGCAAACCGCCGTACCTGATTGAAGAAATTTAATGGAGGGCTCCTTTGTTGTGCGTCCCGAAAATTGACATTTATTAATAATAAACAACTCCCTTATTTTTCTAGAATGGATAAAGATTTAATGGTATATCCAACCCAGCATCAGCAATGACGACTTCCTTACCTGTCAACTCTGTAATTTCTCGGACCATTCTTTCGGAATTGCTGTTACTATCTGACAGATGCAAGAGTACGATTTGTTCAACCCACGTTAAATCGTTGGCAGCTAGAAAATCTTTAACATGCTCTAATGAAAAATGGCTTTCAAGTAATCTGTTTTTCATGCCTTGAGCGATAAAACCATCTTTTATGTTTTGGTCTAGGGTATCTTTGCAGAAATTCGATTCTATAAGAACATAATTAAGGTTTTTGAATTTGTTCCGGATGAAATAGGTATCTGTTGCAAAGAGAACTCGTTCACGTGTTGGTTTATAGTAAATTAAATAACCTAATGGATTAACCGCGTCATGCTCTGTTTTGAAAGGCAAAATGATGAAATCTCCTATTGAAAACTGAACACCATCGTCAACCATTTGCGTTCTGTGGCTCTCAGTTATACCTATTTCCTGTGCGGTTTGCAAACTAGTGTAAACGTCTATCCCTGCCCTAATTACGTCTTTAACTGCCTTGCAATGGTCCTTGTGTTCGTGAGAAATTAGACAGGCTTGAATGTTGGATAAGTTGAAATCTAATGCTTGCTGTATCTTCCGGAAAGGAAGACCGCATTCAATCATCAGACTTCCCGTTTCCGTTTCCAAAATATATGCGTTTCCCGAACTTCCGCTGCCAATTACTTTAAGATTCATCTAAAAGCCGGGGCCCTTACTCGCTTTTTCCTCAGCCTTCTTATCCATCTCAACTATTTCCGCATCGGTAATGCCCTCTGGCCCATAATCCTCTTGAACATCAATGTCAATAAGCTCCCCGTTGGCGTTGTCCTCAATCTCAACGTCAACCCTGGCTTCTGTAATTGCATCGTCAGTTTCCTTGGCAAATTTTCCAACAATGCTTTTGTCATTCGAGCTATTAATCACCATCTTGCAAGCTTTATTAATAACCGTCTTGACGCACATATCAGCCGTGAATTTGTCATGAACACTGTTGGGTTTGATGTGGCCAGCTCCATCTACCGGATTCATTTTGCTTTGCTTCCACGCTTGCTTGATTTGGTCAATAGATAAGACTGTTGATTCTTCTTTGCCTGAGAAATAAAGGATCGTCGCGTATGCAGCAATGATTTTATCCTTATTAACATTTTCAATCTTTTGGTTATGCTTAGTGATAATAGTCTTGCCGTGAACCTTTGAATACTCAAACTCATCGTCGGCGTAAACCGGCTCACCATAAATGTCCTTAATATCCGGATCAACCATCTTCGCAACGGCCATACTCCCGAAATAACTTCTTTGCATCATCAGCTTTTGACCGTATGCGATAAAGTAGCATTGCTTTTTATCAGGATTCAAACCTTGAACAACCATACTAAGCAGAGCGTTTGCAATACTATCCTTCGTGCAAGTATCAAGAACAAACTTATGGTCCAAGTTTTGAGTTTCTTGAATGATTAACCACGCTGACTTCAAGGCGTTTTGTGGGATGTAATTGGTGGGGAAGGTTAATTCCCCGTTGCTTTCAAAATCCTTAACTCGGCTTACCACAATGTCCACTGTTTCTCTTTTAACCGTTAATGCTGTACTCGTGTTAGCCATCTAAATTTCCCCCTCTTATTCGTATATTTGACATATCAACATACTGAGCTTCCTTCTCAATTCCGATAAAATGACGTCCGGTATTCATTGCCGCAATCGCTGTCGTTCCGCTTCCTATGCAGTTATCAAGAACTGTCTCACCTTCGTTTGTGTAGGTTTTAATTAAGTATTCAAAGAGTGATATAGGCTTTTGAGTAGGGTGTAGCGCGCCCTTTTGCTTGTCAGTGGAGAATGTCAATATGCTTGTTGGATATCTTTCCGTGCTGTCGTAGTCGGTTAAGCCATGTTTCCCATAATCCTCCGTCTTGATGCAGTTTTCCTTATGCTTGGCTGAACTAACTTTCCTTTTATGGCCTAAAGTTTTCTGAGGGTTATATGTCGGAAGTTTTTTATAAAAAACCAAGATGTCTTCATGCGTTCTCATTGGCATCCTCTTAGCATTTAGAAATCCTGTAGGCGTTGTTTTCTGCCACACTAGGGAATACCTAAATAATTTCTTATTACTCATTAGAAGCATGGATGTGAACGGCTGACTGCAGGTTAAGACCATTGCTCCATTTGGCTTGATTATCCGTTCATATTGTTCCCATAGGCTAACTTCCGGAATTACAACATCCCACTTGTTTCTAGTTACTCCATAGGGCAAATCGCAAAGGATCATATCAATACTTCCTGCAGGTATTTCTCTCATTACATCTAAGCAATCACCCTGAATAATTGAATCTAGCACTTTATTCACCCTCTAATTTTCTTCTGCGCATCTATCGCATATTGGGCCACTCGCATCATCTACGGATTTTTGGAGATAAAGTGCTTCGTCTGGATGAACCGGTTCACCGCAAATACAACATTCTTCTTTCTCCATGCAATAAGAGCATGGAGGGTTTATATGGCACGAACAACCCATATCTGTTCCCCCTTAATCACAATAACTTCTGTGGCAATGTGGGCAACCAGTCACTAATGAGGTTGCCGCCCTTTCCACCGTGACCCCTGTAAAATGTTTTGCATCCGGTGAATCTAATGGCACTTCGATAGCTCTGCCATTCTCAATTTTCCAACCTATTTTCCGATAAATATCCCTGTTACATTTCCAGCACCGTCCACTACCTGGAGCAAAGTGCGGACCGTTTTCCACGCAATACTCGGCTTGTTTTAGCCTGGCTAGGTCTGAATTGTACTCATCCAATTAAATTTCCCCCTCATTTTTGGTATCAAGCGAATCCTTGACACTTTTCATATAAAATCCATTGGTTGTCTCCTTGACGCTGGTAATGTCGTTCACTCAATGGGGCCACAAGATGTATACGCCAATCGTGACTAGGATCTTTTAGGGCTTCATTCTCTACCATTTCAGCCGTCCAAAATTCATCTTCGTCAACTTGATTCTCGTCATAAACTACTTCATGATCCTTGGTCACCGTCGCACCCCCGATACCTACCGCAATAAGCGCATCCATCGGTAAAATATCATACTGATAACCGCAGTTAAGGCAACCGCTATGACCGCCTTCAATTGGCTTTAATCTCTCGAAACTCATCCGTTTACCTCCACTCTCAATACTGAATCCTTCTCACTGACAACCAACTTAATAACCTGCGACTTAATTTCCACAAACCCCGTAACAGACTCAGCATTGTCAACAAATATCGGACACGTAACCCCGTAAAACTCCGACAACATCTGGATAATTGATAATCCGGCGTTAATCTTCCCGCCGTTGTTTGCCCCGTCGAATTCAACCCAAACACCATTTGTGTTAACAAGCGTCTTGCAGACTTCTTTCTCAGTCCCATCATTCAGCACATCAAACAACTTGAACTTAACCGTCTCAAACCTGTTATTAATGCTATCCTCTAGCATTTTCACCTTTGCGCTAGTGAATTGTTTAATCAGGGAATCTTGACGTTCGTATTCACTAAGCTCCCCAGCCAACTTGCTTTCTTCTGCTTTGAGTTCATCAATGCGCACCTTGGCTTTTTCGACGACTTCCTTTTGATTGAGCGTTCTATTTAATTCCTCGATAAGTTCGGTAGTTTCTTTTCTTCTTGCCAGGACTTCTGAACTTGTGTCCTCAATGGGTTTATTTAATTCGGTATTCAAGGACTCAAGTTCGGCAGTTAAGGTCGTGTACTTTTCATCAAGTTCATAATCAGTAAAGCTGCCGTGTTGCTTCTGCTCGACTTCAATTTCCCTTTCGAGTTCAGCAAGGCGTTCGTTTGTCTTATTCAACGATGCTTCAAGCGTGGAAAGTACCACATCATCTGCAACCTTTTCCCCATTGATAACCTCGCATCGTTCCGTTGCATCTATGCCCTTTTTGCTAATAGAAGCAAGCACTTGAGCTTTGTTCTTGTCAAAATTGGCCTTTAACTTGTCGATCTTTTCTTGAGTTTTACCTTCGGGCAATGCTTGTTCGCAAGTTGGGCAATTAAAGCCTTCGGGAGAAACAAACTGTTTCACATTTTCCTCTTTCCATGTGTCACGAAGTTCGATGATTGATTTAGCAATTGCGTCAAGCTCTGCAAGTCTTGATTCAGACTTACCACCCAACCCTTTAACTTCTAAGGAAATGCGGTATTTATCGCCATCAAGTTTAGATTTTTCATCAATAGCCATCTTCAAGCCAGCCATTGAATAATCGTCAAGTTCCTTTTTACGAGCAACTATCTTGTCATTCAACCTAAATGCCTGTTGCTGTTTCTGGCGGTACAAATTTGCTCCGTTGGCATTCGTAGCAAGTTCGGATTCAATGCCTTCCAGCGTGGTCTTGTGACCTGTCAACGTGTTTTCTATTGCCGTGTAATCAACAACATCTGTTGGGATAGTTCGTTTCTGCTCATCAATGCGTGAAGGTATTCCCTCCATGCTTGATTTACTGTTTTTGATCTTCTCGGCAACAACTAATTTATGGTTGTCAATTGTTCTGCCGGAATTTATGACCATTTGCAAATCGAGCATACTTTTGTCGCCAATTGTTACGAGAGAATCAATAACATCCGAATCCGATAAATCACCGGATATTTCAAACAGAATCTTACGCCGTTCCTGCCATCCAAATCCTTTACCGTCCGTATTGAAAAAGAGGGGATTTGTTAAGAGCTTGAATATGTTTTCCTTGATAATCATGTTAATTTCAAGTGCATATTCGCTGGCCTTTACCGGAACATCATCCACCCAATATGAAGTTTCATTGCCTTTAAATACCTTTTCTTCAACGCCTCGAACTTTTGTCCATTTTTCCATTAATGCTCTTTTGAGCCTCAACGGCTTACCGCCTACCAATAAAATGCCCTCAACGATGCTTTCTAGGTGGTGTCGTTCATTTCCATCCTCATCCTGAGGTTTGATATTGAAATCGCTACGGTTGAAACTGTCTTTTCCGAATAATAGGAACAGAAACGCATTATAGATGCTGGATTTTCCCGTTGCATTTTTTCCGTATATATCCGCATTTTTACCGTCAAGGATTAGCGAAAAATCCTCAATACCTTTAAAGTTTTTAAGATTAAGACTCTGTAACGTGATGTTTGTCATTTATTTTCCCCCTCAACATATTCTTCATGACACAAAGGACATTCAAGCCATTCCCTACCTGGATAATCTCTTGTTTGTTTCTCGATCTTCGCCTCAAGTTCACGCCCATCGTTCGGGCATCTATCCTCAGCCAAGGCATCATCATGGACTAAATCTTCTAAGACTGAGTACAAATGTGCCCCAACCCATTCCATAGCAGACCATTCTTTTCCGTTTGCCTCACGACCCTTTGACTGATTAAGTATCGTTAATTGGTCCAGTACATCTGCCCAACCGATGCTGTCAATAATTGCCCCTGCTAGAAATCTGATTGCAATATCGACGCTTTGCTTTGTGTGGGTATCGTCAAATAATTGGTTGATTTCCTTCATAAACTTACCGCATTTATTTTCAGCCATTGGGTAATTACATATAAAACATTTCGAGCATGGCTTTGGTTCTGGCCTCGGCCTATTAACTGGGCAATCTGGATGACACCCGCCGCAAGTTGATATTCCTAAACAACTGTTGTCCATTTTGATTGCTCCTTTCTAATCTTCATCATCATAAAACTCCATATCCAGTTGTCCCTCTACTCCGTCCCTCTTGGTTCCGTATATCCACCAATCCATCATTTCGTCAGGCGTGGTAAACTGTGGCCTTATCCCCTTTTCCTTAGTCTTTTCTAAGTACGCTGGGAGAAACTTGCCTATTGCTCTTTTGTAATTTGCTAAGTATTTAGGGTAACGCTCAAATTCTATAATCCGTTTCTTATCTGCCATTGGACAACCAATGCAACCGATCCGCGTAAATCCTTGATCGTACAGAACACAATACTTTAATCCGCGACCCTTAATGAACTCCCATACATCCTCGTCTTCCCAATCGATAATAGGGTTAATAACACGTTTGCCCTTTTGCAAGCAGTTCTCGAACATCATGCGCCCTTCATCGTTATCATTGAATAGTTTTGCATCTTTAAACTTCTTAGCAACAACCTCAAAAGGCCTTCTTGCACTTCTCGCGTTACTCTCTGCCCACCTAACTCCTGTCACGCATATCCTACCTTCGCCACCGCCCTCCTTAAGTATTGAGCAGCACCATCTCCTCAATCTTGTCGGCAATCCCTTTCTAGCAATTAGTTTCCACATTGACTCTTTGGGTTTATCTATAATCACATCTGGATAATTGTCTTTAATGAAGTGGACTAACTCGGGGGGGTCAACTGTGGTCAGATTGTAGTGAGCATCAAACTTCACTCCTGCTTCTTTTGCTAAGTGGTAGATTGTTTGCGAATCCTTTCCCCCTGAGAAGGCCAGATAATAGCCCTCAGGGGGTTCAAAGTATTGTAGGCGGTCAATGGCTACAGCTACGCGGTCTACTGTGTCAAACAGGTTTTTGTCTATTAACACCCTTCACATTCCTCCCGATCATCATCCACATTCCCGCCATCCAAAAACTTAGGCTTCATCGAATGTCCTTGCCCTTGAATACTCGTGTTGCGAGATAAACTCATTAGAGTTGGTATCTTTGTGCCGCCGAGTTTGGAGCATCCGTAGCCGTGAAATCGAATACAACTAACTAGGAAATATTGACAATTTTCTTTAAAACATTGACTCTTCCTCTCCTGCTCAATTGTCATTTGGTATATCTCACTCCTTTTCGTGCTATAATTACCTTGAACAATTTTCTTCGCACCCAGCTCGTTAATGTTTGCAGCATTGACGAGCTCTTTCTTTGTCGCCAGACATAAATCTCCATAGCCACTTGAGCAACAATACAGAAGGCTAAACCATGAGCCAAGAACACATTTTGAGTGTGACTGATATGTCATTCCTCCTTAGAGTTTCGGTAGTCGCTTGAGGTCAATGTCCTTAAATTCCAGACCACTGATTCTGACATTTCCATTCGTGTGACCGTAAATGTTGAAATATTCCGTACAGGCACCACCCCCAATGTCATGTCCCTGCATAACCATTTCGTTCATCAACTTATTGACCAAATACTCGATCTTGGCTTCATCAGGTAAATTAGCCACTTTGACAGTGATTCTTTTAGTAAATAAGTTGAACGCCCATTCGCGGATTGCTTTTTTCATTGGGCTTGACCTCCTTCTCCATTCGCTGGGCAATTAGAACAACATGTTCCAATGCAATCCTCTGCTTTGATATCTTCGCATGTGATAGTTTTCATTTCTTCACCGCTGATGCTCATTGACTTAACCTCCTTCTACTTAACAAGCTTGGATGCGAAACTCTTTAGCTGACCTTCTGACAACTTGAAGCCATACTCGTTAGCTGGATTTTTGATTGCTTTACTTTGGATGCGTTGAGCTTCTTGGTACTTTAAACGGCGCGCCTGGTCTTTACGCATTGTGATTCTCCTTTCTACTCCACAAACGCAACTCCGATATCTTCGAGAAAGTCTATGAACTTGGACTCAAATGTCTTTTGATTTTTCACTGCGCCTTCTGAATCTTTTCCCTTTTCTCCGTATCCCTCAGTCACCAAACCTTTCTTTTCTAGGCATCCTCTGCAAACATCTTTTTGGCATGAGGCAAGATGATTTGTCCTGTAATTTACTTCTTGTTTAGGGAATTCCAAATTAGTAGTAGCCTTAAATAGATCAAACTCCCCCACGCTTTTTTTACATACATCACAGATAAAAGTTGTTGTTCTCACTTTTAATTCACTCGCTTTCTTTTTTTTGCTACTTTGCTAACTTTTTAGCAAGCGCACGTTTTAATATTGTGAATTTCCCTTGAGTATTGTCCTCAATTGCCCCATAACCCTCATTACTGGATGATTATAAGTTGCCATTGCTGACATGAGTTCATCATTTTCCTCACGCTTTTGCTTGCGTGTTACCTTTTTAACTCCCCATGCAAACTTTTGAACGATGCTAGGACGCTTTTTCTCCATGTACCCCCAATAGGTTAGGCCAGCTTTCTTGGCGGCTTGGCTGATTTCGTTTGATGGATTTGGCAATTTTATTCACTCACTTTCTTTTAAACGCTTTGGACACCATTTAGGGCTTGTTCTTGCTTCATTACCTGTTATGTATTTAGGCAATAACCAAGTAACGTGACACCAACGCTCCATGGCACTTGAATAATCCCTTATTGGTTCTGTTCTATAGGCTTCGCATTCCTTGCACCTTGGCACGCTCATTTCACTTATCCTCCTTGTAAAAATAACCATGCTGCCAAAACAATCACCGCTACCCCAGATAATGTAATCCCCCAAGCGAACAAGTTGCTTTTACGTGCCTTTGCGACAATGCGATCATGGTTGAACGCGATTACTGCGGCTGCCCCGATTGCGATTAATCCTCCGAGCATATCAATTCCTCCCTTTTCACAAGTGCGTTTAGTGACAAACAGGGTTAATCGAATTAATTACGCTTGCCCAGTCCGTATTACTGAATTTGTGTCTTTTGAGTCCTTTAAAATCGAAAGCTGCATCCGATTCCGTATGTTTTATTCCAGCCTTACGGCAACCTTCATCCTCCGGGGAAAAATAAAGATTATAGAACCCTACTTGATTTTTTTCTATGCTTTTAAGCGTTTCCGAGAGCTTGTTATACTTTCTCCCTAAGAAATCAAGGGGAGAGTGGTTCTCCTTAATGCCTAACATTTCTTTGATTTCGAAGTCATTCATTGTGTAATCTTTAGTTACTTTTTTGAAATACTGATATTCATACTCCGTGTAATCAATCAATACATCATTAATAAACTCGAATTGATCCGTGCATGGTAATATCTCATTGAAAATATCCTCTTTGGTTATGTCGAACCACTCGCCAATGCGTCTCTTCCCCTTAAACCTTTGGTGAAAATAACTTTCCATTTGTCCCATGTATTTTGGGAAAGTCAAGACAATGCTAATAAGTTGAAGCTTAGGTTCCATCCCCACATGGAGAAAACTACCCTTGAGTTCAGCAAAGCGTTCTTTGATGTTGTTTGTACGTCCAATTTTGATCATGTTGTTGTATTCGTTTTTAATGAAATAAACGCCACCCAACATATTAGAATTAAATACTTCCGCTGTAGCACAGATGCTGTCTAGACAAGAACCTGGAATTTTTGAGAAAAGTTCTCTAAGACTTTCTTCTCTCCTTTTCTTTTGCGAAGATACAGTTTCGCCGATTTCCTCTTCTTGATCCCTAGAAATTTCCGCCATGATACTGTCGATTAATCCCTTGTCGGGGCAAGCGTTTACTATTCTTCTGAGATTTTCCTCGATATCCCGCGAACTATCATGAGCGCATAATTTGATCTCGTGCCTGATGAGCATTTTTAGCTCGTCCTTGTTAATTAAATTGTTCATAAGTCCTCCTTATCATTTTGTGTCATTTCCGCTACTTCTTAGCTAAAAAAAATCTCTTCCATTGTTTCCTTGAAATAATCTGCAATAACTTTCATTTCAGAAATTTGAAATTCCCTTTGCTTTTTTTCCCTAGCTAAGTACGAACCCTCTGAAATGCCGATTATCTTTGCCATTCTAGCCATAGATAGCCCGTGTTCTGCCCGCAATCCCTTGAGCCTTGGATACGTTACTTTTTTCACTGCTGTAGTCAATTCTGTCACCCCTATTCCTGCCGTTGTGTATCGCTTACGACACCTTAACTATAGAATAAATACAGGTATTTGTCAACAGGTTTTATAAACTTTATGATACAAAATCATAGAAAACGTTTTACATCTGACACATTTTATGTATAATAAAGGAAACACGATAAGTTATATGGAGGTTATCTAATGGAAGAGAAATTATTTATAAAAAGATTACGTGACTTGAGGGACGAAAAGGGTGTATCTCAGGAAGAAGTTTCCAAAGCCGTGGGCATTACGAAGTCAACGCTGTCAAAATATGAGTTAGGCAAAAATGAGCCTGGGATGATGGTTGCTAAAAAACTAGCTGATTATTTCCATGTTTCATTTGACTGGCTAGTTGGCTATTCCGATGAAAAACAACCAGTTATGACTAAAAATGAATTGACGAATTTGTTTTCTAAATTGCAGGAGAAGGACAAGTTAGAGGCTATAAAATATATGGAATACTTATATCTCACTTCCAGTAAGGAGAAAAAATGAAAGGAAGCGTTTTTAAGGACAAAACTGGTCGTTGGCGTGGCGTGGTGGAACTTCCAAGGGGAGCAGATGGCGCCCGCAAGCAACAACCGCTTTATAGTGGCGATACTAAAAAGGGAAGCGCGGCACAGAAAAAAGAGGTTCAGCGTAAAGTTAATGAACTTGTCTATGAGATTGAAAATAACCTTTACCTAAATGAGTCTAAAGCTACGATGGAACAATATCTAAAGGAATGGCTGAAGATTTATGCTGCTGAAAACTTAGAGGAAACTACTGGAGAACTTTACGAAATGTATGTAGAGGTGCACATAAACCCACTTCTTGGAAAATTGAAGATTAAAGAGATAAAGCCTATGCAAATCCAAGAGTTCTATAACGAAAAAATGAAAGACATTGAGCTTGAAAATGGCAAGATTAAAAAAGGACTGTCAAAAAACACCATAGGAAAATTACACTCTTTTCTCAATCGGGCGTTCGATGATGCAATGAGGAATCGGAAGATAAAATACAATCCATGTCAAGGAGTAAATAGGCCTAAGAAGAAGAAATACAAACCGGCTATTTGTAGCGAAGAAAACTTTTATACCTTGCTTGATAAAACGAAGGGAACATTTGACGAAATAATGATATTGCTCTCAGGGATATGTGGCTTGAGACGTGGGGAGATATTTGGGTTACGATTCATCGATGTCGATTTTAAGAACTATAAAATTTCAATCATGCAAACTAAGGTAAGGTTTAAGAAAAAATGGATGATCAAAAAACCTAAAAACGATACAAGTATGAGAACTATTTCCGTTCCAGAGTTCGTCACGGATACCATTAGCACTTACTTGGCATCACTTAAAGTTGTTCCAGAAACAATTTTCGAAGAGTTTCTACCTGATGCTTATAGTAAACATTTCAGTAAACTATTAATTACACACAACATCCCGCACATACGCTTTCATGATCTTCGCCACTTCAATGCAATCATCATGCTAAAATATGGAGTCACTGACAAGGTAGCATCCGGGAGGTTAGGGCATAGCCAAGTGCAGACCACTAGGGAAATATACCAACACGTTCTACCTGATATGGACAAACAGGCGTCTAATATAATTGAAGGTATCTTTAGTAAAAAAACGAAGGTCAATTAAGTGATTTTACACACATTTTACACACCAACTACCCTACAGTATGTTGAAACGTATCATTAAAGACACATAACTTTTCATTCAGAAGTTGAAACCCTGATTATAGAGGGATTCCGCAAACCCAGTAATATCAGCATGTCGCAAGTGACACTTCTCTAGATTCAGGTTCTAGTGGCTGAAAGGCTGTGAGGGTTCAAATCCCTCCGGCCGCACCATTCAAAAATAGAATTACACACATTTTTACACACATTTGTAACACCGATTCAGATTACAAAAGCCGGGGATATTAAAATCACCCCGGCTTTTGTTTAATTAAATGGCTATTTTTCTATGCTCACTTATATACTCTGTTTCAGGTCCTATGAAAATAACACTTGGCGGTAGTCTATATAGATTGCTAACTTTGAGTCCTATACTTATCGGCATGTCTTTGCAATCATTTTCAAATTCATTAAACTTATCTGCGGTTATCCCACAAATCACAGCAACTTCTTCAACCGTATACCCACTCAATTTCCTAGCAACTCTTAAACTAATCTTAAACATTCTTTTCTTCCTCCTTAAATTTTCCACTTGCCAAAGAAGGACAATACCATATACAATTACAATAGCAAAATATTCCTTTCTCTGGAAGTTTTTTTGTGAAGGAAGTCCGTAACTCTTGTTGGGGTGTGCGGGCTTCCTTATATTTCATTACACGACTACCCTCCTTTTCCCCATACTCGAACGTTCATTTGTTTTATTTTAGAACATTTGTTCTAGCATTTCAAGGGGAAATCTGTCGAAGGGATAGGACAAAGGTCCTGAATATTTAGACAACTTTGTGACAATATTCTCATATTTGTCGCAAAGCAATTAAGAATGCAAAAAGACCCCAGCAGCAATGCCGGAGTCTTTTTCTTACTCGTTAATGAGCAGGGGTTTTGTTTTGAAATTATAATATTGATTTTACCGCATCCCAAAGAGCTACAATAAGTTCCGCGTCCTCAGAAAAACTCAAATCGTCTTCCTGGTCTCTGTGGCTATCATACAGACTAGCTGAATTAACAAAAATGTCAATAATAAACGACCGCTTCTGCTCTTTGATAATTTGGATGCACTGGCCGATATTCAAAAGGGGCAAGCATTGTCCTTTATCCCATTCATCATACTCAATGTAATCGTCAATCGTCGGGTCCTCATAATCCACAACTTTATTATTGCGATACTCTTTAACTAATCCAGAATAGTTTGCTACTGAATTATTCCACCGGAAGTAGTCACCTTTCTCAGGCTTCCACCACTCTCTAAGCTTTTCTTGCTGTTCAGGAGATAATTTATTTAGTTGCTCTGCGGTTATCCTTTGTTTCACTTATTCACCCTCCTTATATTAGTCATTCTTGTTTTCAAAATCATCACAAATATGAGAGTCTTTAAATGGGTTAAATGACTCATGCAGTATACATTTCCCTGCCCTTTGACTATATTCAGGTTCTTCGAATTGCCAACAATTCTCACAGCAAAATTCACTTTCTTCCATTACTTATTCTCCCTCCTTATATATCCTTAAAGATAGTTTGAATTTATGCTGAACACCAAAATGCAATAGTCCCCTTTTCCACGCTCCTTTGAGTGAGCTAGCCATAAAGCGATTTATATAGAATGATCCATGAGCGTTGCTATTATAAAGAGAAATAAAGTTATGACGATGGGTAGGCTGTGAAAATTTCCTAGTGTAGTGTTTGCTCTTAATCACTTATTCACCCTCTTATATATCCTTGGCTCTCTCAAAAATTACACTTAGTTTCTCGTTCTGCTCCGCACAATTCGCATCTAACAATGTCCTTATCTCCTTCACAATATATTACCCTTCTCTCACATCCGTGTTTACCGTCATAGTACTCAAACTCATACTTGTCCTTTCTTGGATATTCTAAATAAACCTTTGCCATTACTTCTTTGTCGTCAGTTAAGTCAGCCATTCAATTCTCCCTCCTTGTATATCCTTGGTTAACTATTTAGATTGTATTTTTCCATCTTCGTCTTTTAAGCTTGTTGATTCACATTTGGGGCAAGAAAACAGTTCTACTGACGATGATATAGCCCCAGTTCCATACCTGATAATATTGGATTCATTTTCATTAAATTCATTTCCGCAATTTAGGCATTTAAACATGTTATTCTCCTTCTCCCTCTATCCTTGGCTCAAACTTACTGAAACTACAACAGTAATTACATGAATCTTCATAAGAATTTGTTAAAAAGAACCTACAATTTATACACTTCGGTAATCTATCTTCTCCTCCTGCTTCATCCATGCTTATTCTCCCTCCTCATGGCAATAGCAGGAAATTATCTGTTCATGGCATATGGGACATTCTTCCCAATCGCAACCTGGATGATGAAATCCATCAAACTTAACTCCACAATCAGGACATTTGCTACTAAAAATAGGCTTGTAATCCTCATGCCAAGTTTCTTTTCCGAATGGAATAGGATGATAATCTTTATGCTCATTACTACCAATGATAAATTCGTCGCATGATTTTGTTTTCTGCATATCTCTTCTACAACATTGACAGATTACTGGCATTTATTCCCTCACCCTTCTCAATATTTTTCCTGTACTCCTTCAAGCTTATTATCACCCATTACCCTTCCTCTGGTTCTCCGCTTCTTTGCCATTCATGGAATCTATTCTTTCTAATCTCACCAGATATAAAGTGCATGATGCTATAGTTACCCTTTGTGTATTTTGTACCAAAGTGGATGCCTATTATTTCATTTATTGCGTCAGTGTCTATTTCTGTGTCATCATCATAATCACGGTCGATAGTCAGCCATTCGTCTACAACTTGCTTCCATTGATAGATTTGTAATTTAGGATGTTCTTCTCTCTTATACTTCTTATACATCAGAATGTAATAACCAATGCTTTTCTTTATATCCTCGTCAAACCTAAACAGTTCCGTTAGTTCCAAAAAAAGATATGACAGAAGTTTTGTCGCCAGACAAACTTCCCATAATATCAGTTTCATTACTTTCAGTCTCAATAGAGTCAGTATTACTACTCTTCGTATTTAACTTCTCTAGACATTCATTTTTAACATCTCTAGAACTACATAATACGCAGTTCCCTATAAACACTGGCTTTACCTTGCCTATAAAGATCATATTAGGCTTATTTAGTCCCTGTCTGACTTGCTTTATTAGCCCGAACAGTTCAAGTTGTTTAAATGATTTGTAAACGGTTGTCTCTGATATGCTTAAAATATTAGAGACGTTTTCTTTTGTGTAGAGGAGATATATCTCACTTGCTTTATTTACCCAACCATTCTTGCGAGATAATTCCATTCTGTCTAAAAGCATTGCGTAAATTAGTTTTGCATCAGAAGTAAGGTTTACCCTATAGCATCGGTTATCACATAGTTCTTTAGGAATCTTGTAAAACTTATGCGAGTTATCTTCTGATAAATGGTAGAGGTCTAGAGTGACTATCGGTTTAACCTTACTCATTTATTTTTTTTCCTCCATTCATCAATGATCCTTCGCAATGTCTCTGATTTTCCCGACAAACCTAACTTCTTATTCTGCTCAATTAACCACTTCTCTTGTTCCTCTGTAATATATAAATTAACCCTTTTCATCTATCCACCTCCTAGCACTATTGTATCACTTATGTAGGCGACATACAAGCTATATATTTTCCATATTTAAGGACATAAAAAAGCCCTGCTCAAATTAATGAACAGGGCTTCATGGCAGAAACATATTAGACTAGAATTTTGTTGAGTCTGACGGGTTGTTAATTATTCCTAGCAACACAACAACGGGAAGGATTAATTCTAACAGGCGATCTACCCCGGGGATTGTATAGCAAAAATAAGTTTGTGATGTGTATGTGACAAGGGCAACTATTGCCAGCCATAAAGGCCATGATCTTAATCTACTTTGCATTGTTAATTCACCTCCTTTCCTTTCTTATTTGAACAAAATTATAAGCAGGTCATTTTCCTGCTTTACTGTACTGGCATCCTAAATGCCCGGTTATCTTGTCACATTTAATACATCCTGCATATTTACAGTCAGCTGCTTTAATCCCACACAGCATACATGTACAACGGATGTTGCAGTCACATCCAAAAATAATATAAGGATAATTTGCCACTTCATCCCCTCCATTAAATTAAGCTTATGCCAACTCAAGTCTTTTGGCAGCAAAGCCAAGTTTGTTAATGTCCTTGATCGCTTGGTCTGCTAAAGATTCTCGAACGCGCACGCTCAAATAAATGTCGTCTGGCGCTATTACTTTTTTAACCACCACAGGAGTCACGGGAGGGGCTGCAGGTTGTGCAATGGTCAAAGCCCTGTAATCATACCCATAGTAATCACAAATGCCCTTGTAAAGCATTTCAGCTATCTGTTGGTGGTTGTTGTGTATCCATGCCGCGTCTGTAGTGTTATCGTGGAAGGCTAACTCAATCAAGGCGGCTGTCGCATTGACCCGATCACCTACCTCGTAAAGCCCTTTGTTGAACTTAACCCCTCGATCCTCGCTAGGAGAAAGAGGGGCTATCTGATTGTATAGACACTGTGCTAGTTTAGCTGAATTTGTCCCTGCAGCATAAGCGTAGATTTCCGTTCCCTTTCCTCCACCGGCATTACTGTGAATAGGAATATGGATATCTGCTTTGAAGTTGTTTGAATCTGTCGCCATTTGTCCAACTTCCATAGCAGGAGAATTGCGTTTGACTATGAATCGACCATCTTTAATTAACAGAGGTACCAAGACATCAGCTATTTTATTCATTTCAGCTTCTTCTGTCCCGAATGGCAATAATCCAGCATTATGTTCTTGGGAACTTGGACTAATATATACTTTTGGCATGATAAATCCTCCTACTTTGCTTTTAGATTCTCTACATCCCTTTGTAAATAACACATACTCTTATCTATGGTGTTCAACGTCTCACCTATCTTAGCTAAACTAGCCGCGAATTGATTAAGGGTTTCATCTGATTTTGCGATATGTTCCATGAGTTGCTGCTCGCGTGTCTGTGAACTTTCCCTAGAAATCTTGTGCTCTTTCTGGTTATTAAATAATAGCCAAATAAATAGACCAGGTACTACACCAAATTGCAAAATAAGTTGAGATATAACCTCTGTTGTCATTTAACTACCACCTTATCTATTATTTTTTCAATCGTCTTAGGTCCAATTCCCTTAACTCTGTCAAGCTCGTATACGTCAACGTAGGGCCTATCCTGTATGATTCGTACCGCTAACACATTCCCGATGCCTGGTAGCGCCTCTAGGGCCTGTACGGATGAAGTGTTAATGTTTATCTTAGGGGTATCTCGACTGTGGAAGAATAGGAAAAGGGATGTACACAATGTGATGATTAACATGGTAACGATTAAAATCTTCTTCAATAGCGCACCTCCTAAAATGGAATAGGAAAGAGCCGCTAGATTTCTCTAACGACTCTTATTGGTGCGTCCTGCACCCTTTTCCCAATGGGTATGCCCGTAATACTAGGAGAACGCTTGGGCAGCGTTTGTCGCATTAGCAGTCCGGCCGGACTAACTGATGTCTATTCTCCTAGTTAAAACAGTGTACCACGGATGCCACCTCGATTCCAGTTTAAAGTTGTAAAAAAAATAATCTCCACAAGGAAGATTAAAAGTTGTATAATAATGTTAAAAAAATAGGGAGAGTGATAATATGAATTTTGGTAAAAAGCTACTTATTGGGTTTGGGACATTGGCGGTAATATCTTTAATCATTGGGTTTGCAGTGAGCAACGCTTCGGCCAAGGCAGAGGTTAAGGTTAGAGAAGCCGCGCAGGTACAACAGAAGTTAGTTAAGGATACAGCAGATGCAGAGTTAAAAGTTAAACAGGCAGAGCAAGACAAGGTAGTTGCTGATGCTAAGCCAGCCGCTGATGCAGTTGCCGTAATCGCAGAGGGTGCAAAGGTAACTAAGTCCAATGAGACTAATGCAATCCAAGTGCCTATCGCCAACCAAAATAAAACAACTTCTAGCAACCCTGCACAGATTGTGCCAGCACAAGTTGCCCCTGCGCCAGTTACTACGAAGCCAATAGTTAAAGCAACTCCTGCTCCTGCTCCTGCCCCTGCTCCTGATATGTCAGGACAAATTGCAGCCATGAGGAAATCTCAAGATTCAAGGGGTCCTGGGATTTCCTTTAATAGCAGAATACTTAATCTGACTATTGAATTACAGATTCATAAATTAAGATCTGAATCGGGATCTACTTTTAAAAGCATAGTCCAAGGAATGATGTTTCAGGAAAACTTAGGTACGCTATCCTTAAAGGCTAGACAGTTTAATAGTATTGCTACTCAGGCTATATATGGGTCCATAAGTGATGATACTGCTATATCACAATTGCAAACACTAAGTTGGTCTTAGATGAAGGTGGGGGAAAAGGAGAGTGGGGAGAATGAGAATATACAGTCAAGGTGTTAAGGACATAGCCCTTTGGATTGTTTTTATATTATATCTTTTTGCTCTAGCTTATATTGGGGATGGAGGGCAAAGTCTATTAATATTATTGTTTGTGATTGCCTTTAGTGCGCTTGTCGCTGTGGGAATTTTGCAAAGCCTAAGTGAATCCCTTGAAGAATATTACTGCGAGAAAAGGCGCAAACGAGAGTATGAAAAACACTATTCCGAGATAACTAGTCCACCAAAGTATTGAAAGATAAAAGATGGAGCAGAGGATTATTTAAGTCCTCTGCTTTTTAGTATCTCCTTCTTGGCTATTGCCTTTGCATCTGCGATTGCGTTTGACAATAGATCAGCCCTAACTTCATCGGCAGACTTACCTTTTATCTTATTGGCTTTTGCGTTAGTGTAAGATCCTTTGCCAATTGTTTTGCTGAACGAGGATTCTGTTAACGAACCTACACGCTTTTGATATTGAGTTGCTTCATCAGGGGTTAGTGTGATTCTTGGATGAGTTTGAGTTTTTTCAATGTAGTTAGGAACAATTGTAGGAAATTGCTTTGTTAGTCCCTCTACATTGTTTAATCTTCTCAACTCTGTATCTATTTTGGGATTAATGCCCTGATCCTTTGTTATAATACCAGGACTTAAGAATTGTGAAAAAGCTCTACCAACTGGATTCTCTATTTTCTTCATGTCCTGTCCGAATGGGGTTTGTTTTGGCTGTAGAGTCTTGCTAATGACAGGTATTCTTGACACTAAGGCATTTTTAAAGGATTGAGGCATGTCTCCCTTTACATATGTTGACCTTACCAATGGATCAACTTCCCCAGCTATTTGGCTTAGCGCTGTAGGGATAAACTGTGTTGCATAGTTCTGCGGAAGTTGCGACAATCCTTCCATTACCCCCTGTTGACCGCCTAGTAAAGTCTTAACCCCTTTCATGATAGAGAGATTAAAGACAGTGTCACCAGATGCGTTCATCCCATCAATTATAGCACTTGAGGCATTAGCGGCTAGTTTCTCAAGTTTTTGAATATTATTACTCGTTACGATGTTGTTCATTTTATCCGTATCTTCTGGACTATCCTTTATTGAATTATAAATTTCTACCCCCACGGCTAGTGGTATTGACAGTGGAGCCGCCCAATCGAAACTGTACTTTCCTAATATGGAAAACGGCGAATGCCCCGTGTTGCTGTTGTAAGCCTTCATGTCAACATCCTTAGATGCCTTGCCAGTCAGTATTCCTTTACTCGCCAAGAGATATCCTAGGCCTAGTACCCCGGTACCAGTTAATCCTTTGGCCAATTCATCTATAGCGGCCGCTGCTCCCTTAGAAGACTTTATTCCAGACAAGCCATTTGCCACACCAATTGGCGAAAATTGAATCCCTCTTTTAACCACGTTAAGGGGCGTTTTTGCGAAAGGGATAGCTGCCTCGACTAATCCTGCTCCTATTTTCCTTGCAATCCCTGCGTCTTTTGCAGGACGTTTAGCCTTATTTATAAAATCGGCAATGATTGAACTATCCTTATACGTAGCCTGTTCAGCTTCTAATCTTGCGGTATTAAACGCCTCTTGTGGTAACTGCGAGAAATCCTTTATACCCTTCGATTGAGCATACGATCCGAGTCTGTCAATATAGGCATTTTTAAAGAAAGGCGAATCACCTTTTTGTAACAATGCATAGGTGAATTTACGAGTTTTCTCAAGAGTATCAATGTCAACACCTATCTTTTCGCCAATACGACTTTTTCGGAATACCCTTTTGTCGGGCATGTTCAAACTTATTCCTTCTTGGAATTTATTTGATCCACTTAATAACTCTTTGCTGTTAGCCTCAAAGTGTTCCGTTGCTAAGTTTTTGTATTCCTTGCTAACAAAAACGGCCTGTGTTCTGTCTGCTTCTTTCAAGAATGTCTTTTGGATTACGCCAGACGTTCTCTGCGCTGCCCTTCTCATAGCCATCATAATCGTATTCCCGCCGATATTCCTTACGTTGGATTTAACTGATAAAAGCATGGATATATGCCTCCACGCATTGACCTTCTCCATTACAGTAGCCGGCATCTCATTAGCTATTCTTGCGTGTATCTGTTCAAATGCCGAATCATAACTAGCTTGATTGCCTCTCTCAATATTTCCAATCATTGTTAATTCGTCAGGAGTCAAATCAACATTATTCCACTTTTTGCCGTATGTTTCCAACCCTTCCTTATTTAATTTCGCCAATTGCTTGTCGAATACCATCATCATGGTAGGCGCATCTGCATCTCTCAATATTCTAAACGCTTGCCCAAACTGACCTGATTCAGTTGCTCTATTTGCAGCATTGGACATTAATTCCCTAGCTCTTACAATATTTCCATCTTTAGTAAGTTGATCTGCTAACATCTTGACTAATGGAGCAGCTTCAGGCTTCAGGTCCTTAATCAGTCCATCAAGTTCTGTAATCGCAGGTTCAATACCCTTGCCGAAAATTCCTTGTGCCTTAGCGAGAGTCTCCTTGTTTCCAAGTTTCTGATATGCCAACGGATCAACAGAATAACTATCGCGCAATGCATCAGGACGGTTAGCATCTGTTCTGATGTTTTTAGATACGCCTCTTTCTGTTAGTCCATCGGGAATTATGGGTTCTGCGCCTACAGTCTTAGATCCACCGGGTAAATTGTTTACAGGAGCAACCGACAAGTTAGGAGTAGGATTACGCCCTATCGCTGCCGTAACTTCTCTAGCTGGACCTATGGGAGCATCTACAATATTAGACGTAATAGGTTGAACATCTTTAGGCGCACCGATTGGAGCATCGATAATAGGATTTGGCGTAATCGGTTGAACTGCTTTACTATTCGGCATCCCTCCCGGTAGATGCCTAACATTATCAGCAGTAATAGACCTAATTGGCAATGGTCCTGCATCTTGCACATCTCGATTGGTCCATGTTAGGCGTTCAGATTCGGGTAATATTCTCTGTGGTAAAGGCGGTTCTATATTTGGACGTTCAATAGGGAATCCTTCTCGTTGTTTTAATGGAGGTATTACGCCAGCCTGTCTCCCCATTATTCTTTCTTGCTGAGTTAATGGGCCTCTCACATTTTGAGTCTTTTCATAATTAGACATTAATTTTGGGAGGTCAACTCCCGTATTCTTCAACACGTCATTATACGCTTGTTCAACCGTTGTCCCTGCTGGGTATCCTGCTAAAACATCGGTATGTTTGACAAAGTTTTGTGCTTCCGTGATACCATCTTGAAGTTCCTGGAAAGCTCTTTGTTCTCCTGTTGTAAAGCTACCGCCCTTTATCTCCCTTGGTCCACCAAACGCACTCTGAGCATCTAATTCTCTCTGCGCTAAGGATTGTGAGGACAGGGGGCTCCTAACGCCCACGGCATCATCTACACCCTTCTGTAGGGGTTTCAGTTTGACAGATTCCATGAGGTTTTGAGTATTGGCAAAGGTTTCACTTAGGCGAGCCTGTGTTCCCGAACGAGTATTTGTGGGATTAAAAAAAGCGCTCTGGAAATCTTCGGCAGGAGTAGACATATTTGCAACTCGTTTATTAGCTGCAAGGTTTGACTTTAGGAATGATCCTTCTTTAATTCCCTTTCCAATAAGCTGACCGCCACCATGTAACACTGACCCTCCAAGACCCATTAACGGAGCTTGCTTGAGCCTATCAGTGAAACCCTGTACCCCGTCACCATTAACAGCTGTTTCAACTGCGTTAAGAGGACCACCAAAAGTTGTGGCAGCCCTTACGCCTGTTCCAAGGGCAGGAGTAATTTTAGGAAAAACACTAGCCACTTTTGCAATGGGAGCAGTTTTAGCCAACATACTCAATGGTTTAGCGAGTAAAGCATCACCGCCAAGCCACAGTGGTAAATCTGCACCCAAGCTACCCAGCATTCCTACTGCCTTTTCACCTAAAGTTTTAGATTCTGGCAAAGTTGAGAGATCTACCTTTCTTCCTGATAACTTCTCAACTAATGGGGTTACCGCACGACCGAGCAATGAACCAACTGTACTTTTTATAAATGCTGATTTATAGTCTGGCTTTTTCACAGGTGCAGGGGTAGCATGAGAAGAAGGCATTTTAATCGGTGTAGCAGATGGCAATGGTGCAGTGTTTGGTTGTTGAAATCTTCTCTCTAATGGTAGGGGTTCCACTGGCTTAAAGTCAGGATTAAATGTCTGACCGTATAAGCTGCTTTTCTTTTTCTTTTCATCGAACGTACTGCCGTATAAGCTCATAGCTACCTCCTATCAAGGATTCCACTGGAATGTATTCTCTGCCCATTTCCCGAATGTCGAGACATTCACCTTGTTCGCAGTTAATTCTCCCGAGTTATCTTTTACCCATTGCTGTATCTCATCACTTGTCGCCCTTGGCTTCAATTGTCCGTAATCATCCCTCGCTGTTCCTGATGCCCATTTATTGAGATAATCTTGAGCTTGACCCGTTGCGGCAGCTACTATATCAGATTGAGTTGGATTATCCCCTGCCGTTGCCTTTGCCGCATTTGTGTTTGCGTTCTGCTGATCAATGGTTCTATTCGCCGCTGAATTGTAATTATTAGATGCCAATGTTCTGTCAAATTGTGATGCTCCCTGAGTTAAACCGGCTGCATTCTGTGCATTTTTTATGTCCTGCGCTCGCTGAGCTAGGGTAGCATTTCCTCTATATTTCCCCATCATATTTCCTACGTTATATTCGTTTGTAAAGGCGTCTTGGGATACTCCTTGGTCGAAAGTATTCTGAGCTAGATTGTTAGCTACTGAATCCTGAGCTTGGCCAATCTCCATTGCTTGTCGTTCCATCGAGGGAGTTCCTCTGCTTGCATCTGCCCTTGGCGCCGCGTTTTGAGCTATTGCTGCCCTAATTTGAGAAGAAAGGTCTTGGGTGTAGTTTTTGAGAGCGAGAGAGGTTTTTTTTCGGTCTTGGCCCCAAACACGAGTCGATCCATTTAATTCAGCATCACTCACACCCGTTGCTGGTCCACCTAAGAATACATCTTGAGCAGTTAGTTGAGTTTTTCCAGGAGTGAACAGCACTATGTTCTGGCCAGGATTTGCCGAAACGTCGGCTTGAAGTCCATAAATTGCCATGAAGCAACCTCCTTTAGTATCCTATATATTTACCACCGTTTTTTAGGCTCTTAATGCCAGGGACATTTCCAAGGCTACCGTATCGAGAAACGGCATAATTGATAGCCGCGATTGCATTGTCTACAGGGTTCCAGATGTCCTTGTGACCGGCCATAGCGTACTTAGAAAATGTTGAGTCGATGGTCTGCATCAACCCCTTAGATGGATGTCCAGCCTTAGCATTTGAATCCCAATTATTGATGGCGGCGGGATTACCTGAGCTTTCATGCTGTACAATTGTTGCTAAATATGGCAGTACACTAGCATCTTGTCCCGTTGCCTGTAATGCTTGTTGGAGCCATGACGATACATTACCGCTTACTTTACCTGATGCCGTATCAGCATTTTGTTGAGCCACAGATCGGTCTGCTGATTTATTTGCATTATCAGATGCTAATGTTCTGCCATACTGAGACTCGCTCTGAGCCAGAGAAGCTTTTGCCTGAGCATTCTGTATGTCTTGTGAACGCTTGGATAATGTGCTCAATCCCCTGTAATTCCCCATCATGTTTCCGACATTGTACTCATTAGCGAAATTGTCCTGAGCAACATTGTGGTCAAAGGTATTTCTGGCTAGATTATTAGCCACCGAGTTTTGCGCTTGGCCAATTTCCATAGCTTGTCTAGCTAGAGATGGCGTTCCTCTGCTCGCATCTATCCTATACCCGCCATTAGTTGCTATTGCAGCTCTAATCTGAGAGGGTAAGCTCTGTGTGTAGTCAGTAAGGGCTTGAGCAGTTTTAGAACGGTCGCTTCCGAAGATACGAGTCGATCCATTTAGGTTGGCATCGGTTACGCCCGTAGAAGGCCCCCCTAGAAATATGTCTTGTGTGGTGAGCTTAGTTTGGCCGGGTACATAGAGATTAACGTTCCGTGTTGGATTTTGGGCTACGTCTGCCGCAAGCCCGTATATAGCCAAATTACATCATCCTTTCTATCGGCATAAGAAAAGACACTATACAAGTATAGTGTCGGCGAAAACATAATTAGTATGGTCCATTGTCCATACGCTAATCCTCACAATATGCCCACTCAAGCTTCTCTCCCGTTTCCGGATGAAATCCGCTATGGGATCTTTTACCCTTACAACATTTTGATACATCCCATGCGCCATATTTTTTACTAGCATCATACTGAGAGCTGAAAACCTCTCCTGTTGTTAAGCAAATTGCCTTCCTTCTATTGATTGCTGGTGTTGCCCGCATTAACGTGTATACTTTTTTCATCTGGTCCCCAGGGCTGTAGTCACACCATCCAGACATAGCTCCTTGCTTTAAATATCTAATAACAGTTCCTCGAGATACACCTAGTTTCTCTGCTATCTTAGATGTATTTTCAGTTCCATCATTCCATAAGTCACATGTTTGCTTAACCATGCTTGAGCATGCAGACCCATGACATTTTAGCCAATTAATATCAGATTCCTTAAATCCTAAAAGTTTCGGTAAAACGCTTTTTAATATGCCATTTTTAATGAAATCGATATTAGAGTATCTGCAATCTAAGATTATATAATTGTTAATTCCATTCTTCCTAGCAACCTGTTCCTTGTGATTATCGTTATCGTGTATTTCGCTCAATGTCCCCCAGTTGCCCCCCCTGACATCCTCGTAGTGCTGTGAACCATGAGTCTCGATGATGCAATTTGTGTTGTCTAAATAAAAGTCATATAAATAATTTTTGCACCAGCTGAACATAGTTTTTGATAACTGCGGTCTGAAGCTAACCCCAATCTGTTCTAACACGTTAAGAATAAATTTCTCTGGGTATGAGAAACCATCGGAGCATTTAGTACAACCAAAACCCGATCTTGCCAATATATGAATATCCATACTCTTTTCATATCCACAATTGGGGCATTTTACAGGAATTTGTTTGTGTGATCCGATGGAACATCTTAATGCATCCTCCTTGTTTACTAAGTATTTTATAAAATGAGGATGAGTTACCGATATTGTTTTACACAGATTACACTTAATACTCCCTGTTTGCCCGTTAGAGGTAAAATCATGAATCCTCTTTTGTTCCGGCATATGGTCTACGTGCTCTAGGCATTTGAACCAATAAGTCTTATATGAACCATGAGAAATGTCCTTAGGAGTTATCTTGTTTCCAAGGTTATCAACATTCATATCGTTATCCCAACGCAATATTATTTCGTCTGCCTCTTTGTCTGATAAGTTGTCGTGACACCAGTCGTAAAACGAGACCCATTTTATGAAACCTGCCCTAGAACATTTCTGGCAATAATGGCTCTCATCCTTCTTTGTACATTTTCTGTAATCCCTCCAACCTATTTTCATTGTCTCCCTGCACCCGCTACATTCATACTCAACTAATAAACTGGATCCGGAGCTTAAGTCTCCTACTTTAACATCGAACCTATCTCCAAAATTTGTAAAAATGTATCCCTTTTCTTCATAATGCCTTTTTGTCCTAGCATTCCATTTCATGGTAACCTTTTCTGTAAGTAGCACTTGACCATCTCCTTCTCATCTAGTATAATTGTATCATATTACTAGCAATACTGCAATATATTAATACAAGAAAGAAGGAATAATTATGAAGGCTGTCACAGTACGTTTGCCAGAAGAACTGATTAAGGAAATTAAGATAATTTGCATCAACAAGGAGATGGAGTTTCAAGTTGCAGTTAGGGAGAGCCTAGAACTCTGGAAGAAGACCAAATAAGAGAGCCGAAGCCCCCTTATTAAGGTACATAATAAACAGGACTACCAGTAGAGGAAGTAAAATTGTAGCCATTGGCTGTCTTAACTACATTCGTTGCACCAGGGTATTGATAAGCGAGCGAAGAAGGTAACGCGGCTGGTGATGCTGAGTTTCGCTGTTCTAAATATTTAGTATATTCTTTGGCAGTGTCTTGTCTGTTATTACCCCATACTCTCTGTGCACCGTTAAGTTTGTCATTGCTTAATACTGCTGTGCCTCCGAGGAATACATCACCTGCACCCATTTGAGTCTGTCCTGGCACATATAGCCGTATGTTCTTCCCTGGATTTGCGTTAACGTCAGCCTGAAAACCATACGTATCGTTTGATGTAGTAGGAGTTTGCGCAACGCCATTATTGTAATCAGTCCCATGCCAGTAATTGTCGAATTGACTTTGGTTAAATGCATTATTAGCTGCATCTTGTGCTTTCTGTTGGTCGAATGATTGTTGCCATTGCGTATTTTGATTATCTGTAGACTGTTGTTGCCTAACCGCTGCATTGTAGTCAATCGCGCTTTGAGCCTGAGCTGTAGCTATCTTGTCAGCAAAACCCGCGTCAAGTGCTTGTTCTTGAAGATTGTTTGCGTTGATATTACTCGCTGTTCCTACATCATTAGTAAGCTGTTGTGATGCTGATTCACCTGATTGCAGTAATCCCATTTGAGATAACGCATTTCTAATGTGGTCAGCGTTTACCATCCCCTGTGAGGACGCTTGGTTATTTGCTACAGTAGTTTGTCCCGGTATAGCCGCCCTTTGTGTGGCATATGTTCCTATTTGAGCTGCAAGCTGATTATCATATGCCGCCTTCGTGGTAGCTGCCGCTGCTGACTGAGCTGCCTTTATTGCATCAGCTTGGGTTGAAGTCGTATCGGTCACGATTGCAGGAGTAGGTGTAACCGTTGTGCTAGGGACGGAAGACGCATTATTAATATTATTAGCTTGATAAGCATTGTAGGCAGATTGAGTACCAAGCCTAGTATCTCCCGCTACACGAGTGGCTGGACCAATCATTGCGTCCGTTACGCCTGTTCCTGCGCCTCCCAGAAAGACATCTCCTGCATTCATCTTTGTTTGTCCTGGTATATACAACTGAGAACCCTTATTTAGCTCCTGGTCTGCTTGTAATCCATATACTGCCATATTTATCATCCTTTCTACGGCATAAGAAAAGACATCGTATAAATACGATGTCAGATTTGGTTACATTAAGGATAGCTGTTGATTTCCATTGTTGGCGTACCCTAGGTATTTATAAATATTAGTTTCTCGTTTCTTATTATAGAAACTCTGTCTTAAAAACCATTCTGTGAAATCGTTGTTATTTCTTGAACAGTTACAAGATAAGCAGATAGGCAATACATTGTTTATGGTCAGTTCTCCTTGTTTGCTTAAAGGTATGAAATGTTCTATCGTTAATTTTTTAGTTTCACCGCAATAGGCACACTGCCCATTAAAATCTTGTTGTATTCTTCCCCATTGTTTAGCTGTTAGGGTATGAGGTAGATCACGTACTCTAGCCCTGCGCATTTGGCGGCTTACACGTACTTTATCTTTATTTTTTAGTAACCATATCCTATCGGTTATTTTATTGGCCCCTTTGTTTTCTTCCCTATGTCTTAAAATTTGTTCTCTATGACTTATCTGATATTCCTTAGACCTTCTGGAGATTTTTTCTCTGTTTTTTTGTGTATATATCTTTAGTTTTTCTGCTATAGTTTCCTTATTGGACTCTCTCCATATCTTTACAGTAGCCTGATTTTTAACCTTGTTTTTCTGCTTGCTTATTTTTGCTCTTATTGAAAAACACTTTTTACATTCCCTCCTAAATCCGTCCTTTCTACTCCTGTCCTTCTGGAAGTTTTCGCTAGTCAAAGGGTATAAATTACCGCATATTGAACAGTTTTTCATAAGAAAAAAATACCTCCCTCGTATTTGTCCCATTTACAAGGTGGGAAGCAAGTTGGGAAACTCGCTTGTCGTGTTGCAACACTATCCCACTCCCTATATTGTACCATAATTTAGGGTTATTATCTACTAAGTAAAGTCATTGTCTCAACTCCTTTTTCAGATATAAGAAAAGAGAGGTTTTATCCTCTCTCGTTTGAATTGTATTATTGCGCATCATGCGTCAAATACGAACTAAACCCCCATCGTAGCCAATAAACCATCTAAGGTAATATCAGCCGTTGCAACCGATAACTTAAAAGTCGCTTTTCCAGGGTTATTATTATTTGCTGCATAATAAAGATATAACTTACCATTTGCTTCAATTAAACAAGGATCTGCCATTTGGTCTACCTCGTAAACATCAGACCAATTAAGCAATGGATTTGCAGGGGCCTTTCCCCAATTCAATCCGTCATTCGAGAATAGCAGAATAGGAACACTTGGCAATGAGCCTGTCATACTTTCGTGTGCAATCATATAATGTTTTCCACCATGTAGAAATGGCTGTGGTCCACCAAGCCCGATTTGTTTTTCGTAGGGTGCTATTCTTGGCCATACTGTATCTATCGTCCATGTAACTAGATCGGGACTTGTTATCCTACCTAAATTCCACGTAGCAGAACCACCCTTAGACTCTACCCACATTACCCATTGCGACCCATCAAAATACACACCAAGATTACCCAATGCTCCAGCATCAACAGCCCAACCAGCAGAATTTAATTGTGTTATTGTGAATATATCGCCTTGCTTTGTCCAGTTAATACCATCCGAACTGGTTGCATAGGAAATAGTATTTGCACTATTTGAAGCATAAACCATGTAATATGTCGTTCCATTTTTAAATACATAGGATAGTCTAGCGTATCCTGATTCACCACCTACACCATTTCCGAAAACTTTCGTAGCAGTGCCAAAATTAATACCGTCTGTACTTGTAGCGTAATAAATGCTTGGCAACGCATCTTTCGTACACCATAACTTAAATACACCATTTTCATAGATACATGTAGGTTCCTGCGCACCGTCTAATATACCTATATTTTTCTTTGTAAATAAGTCGGATACTGTCAGGTTTACTTTTGGGTTCCCTGCAACTTGCAAACTCTTTCCACCCAAAGGTAGTACGAAAACAGTAGATTTGCGGCTATCACCTACATACAAACAACCATCATAAAAACTTATTCCACCCTCACATTGCACGGGCAATACTATAGTTTCTACCACTACGCCTGTCTTTGTGTGGATGCGATAAACAGTGCTGCCCTTATCACTGACAAAAATACTATACCCATCGGTACACATACCTGACGCATTAATTAACCCTGTAGGATAAGCGAAACTATAATTTACTGCACCTGTAGAATAGTTGAGATTATAAATGAGCCGGGTTGAATCACATGCGACAAACATGGTTGTTAAAATTACCGCACTGGCCCAGGGGTAAGTAAATATGCACATAGCATTGACCACAGCAGGGGCAGTCAGTGTCAAGCCTGAACTCCATGCGCCACTATTGCTAAATTGATAGATAAAACCATCACCTTTTGCCATCAGGAACCGACCGTTCATAACATCCGAATAAGCTATTGCTGTAATGTAAAAACCAGCAGTAGCATGTATATAATTTTTGTTGTACTGCTGTTTTTCATAGACGGCTATCATGTCATCATACATGCTATTCATTCGAGCAATCAAAAATCCACCTGGCCCGAGTATTATCCTTCTGTCTATGGGTCTTAGCCAATAGGACATATCATAGGATTTTATCGGTAATTTACCCGTATTACTAATTGTTAAGTTCGCAGTTTGCGCCTTATCCGACAGACGGTCCTGCTCAATTTCCTCAAATCTACCACCAAGGTCGGTAAAAGTTTTAGCCTTAACCGCAGAAATGTGAGCACTACCAACTTCGGCATTTGCATTAACTCCGATAAATGCCTTTAGTTCAGTTTCGGCTTGTGCGAGTGCTTGCTGAACTGTTGTTCCTGTCAACTTGGTCATTCCGGTATTATCAAAGGGTATTTTGGTAGCAGTATGATCTAGGCTTAGCTTATGAGTAGTCAATGCTAGTGATTGAGCCGTATCAACTCCATTTAGAATATTGATTGCTGTATCAATCTCAGTTTTTAAATAATATATTCCGCTATGATCTCCACTTGATTTATGAGCATTTAGTGCATTACTTTGAGCCGTGTTGTATCCATCAGCCAAAGTCTTTAGTGCGGTTAGAAGTACTTGTACGTCATTGCCTGTCAACCCTGCTATAGTTTCTACCCCGATAAACTTTGCACCGCTTAAACTAGCCGTGACAGCCTGTAGTCGTGTTACTATCGCTTCTACTACGGTCTGTACATTAGCCTGTGTGCCAATAGCAGGAATTGGAGTCATAGCTGTATTATTTGCTCCGCTTACTCCTGCTCCTGTAGCGTTGAGAAGATTAACGACTGCGTTTAAGGCTAATCGCAATTCTTCGCTTGGTGCTTGCATATTTGTTTTAGTTACAGAAGGTATCCAGTTTGGATAATCTGGTTGTGCTGTATGGTCAAATGTGAAAGTGTCTTTTGTTACAAATGGCATTATCTCATCTCCGTTCCTGCGTCGAATTCCACGCGCAAAGAAATTACGCTCATGCCTTCGTCTAAAATGCTATTGCCGAATCTGAATTGAAAGTAGTTGGCTCGTTTAGCCATACGTTTACGCTTTACTACTGGATAAAATGAAGTGTTATAAGTGAAGTTTTTATAGCTGAATTCGGCATAACTGAATGCGCTCGTTTGCATATTCAAGGCGACTGTCATGTTACTTCGACGTGAACGGAAGGACAGCTCCACCGAACCAGATCTCATAGGCTTTGCCACCAGATTAACGCGATTAACAACCTTGACCATTGTTGGCGTACCGGCATTTTCTTCCCTAGTGTCATACCATGCGTCAATTGCCGTAACATCATCGTTCAATAGTAACGGATCGAACTGATAAACAATTCCCTCGGCATTACTACCAAAGCAAAGTGTTTCGTTTATTACAGCAAAACAACTAGCTGGAATATTTGTGTCGTACAACCATGCGTTAGTCTTGAAATCCCAAACATAGCAGACATCGTTGACGCAAAGGCCGTAGTAACCATTGAAGTTGTACGAAACGGCGTTTACAAGATTAGTTTCATAAAGCAAGCCTAATCCTATATCCTCTGCGCTTCTGTTGATTAAATCGCTCAAGTCATTTACACTAAGGAAATTATTAACGGTAGTATCTGAAGTGGCTTGCATTATGCCACGTTCCTTAGACGCAAATACGACTGAGTTATTAACTTCCTGAACTGACCCTGGGATATTACTTCCCTTTGCGCTATTAATATCCGCGTAGGGGAACACGGGATAAGATCCCGGACCGTCAATATAACTTAACGCTCCATGTCCCTTGCTATGGATTACAAGAAGATAATCATACAAGTGACTTAATCCGACGACATTACCAGGGACCTTCTGCCAAGCATCATCAGGCCAGTAATCAGGACTGAAATTTTCTCCATACAAACGGCTATGCCATACTTGGTCAGGAAAGTTTGGATTACCAGTAAAGAATACGGTAGCGCTTGTCTTGCCACCATATACCTCAGCAATCGTGCAATTCTTGATATACTCAGGATGGGCTAGGGAAGCCTTATAACAAGTTATAATCACATTGTCAGGGTTTCCTTTTATTGGAGCGATTAAAAACGTCACTACCCCGGTTACTCGATTGACAGTGAAATCAGTTGTTTCTAATTTAGTTACGCCATCGACCACAGCTACCATTGTTGCTGAGTCAAGGTTGGTGTACGGAATAGTGTAGGCGGCCGTACCATCAGCGGTAAACGAAATCTTAAATCCAGAACTAATCAGGTTGAAGTTCTCGTAAACTTCCCCTGCATTTGGCGCACCCAAAGGACTCCTACCAACCAAAACAGTTGGTGCATAACCAACTACATCAACGCAAGTAACCCCATTGTACGAGAGATAATTAGCCCCGTTGAGCATATACGAAATATCAGCAAGGGTAAAAAAAGTAGCCTTACTATTTGTAAGACCACTTTTTATCTCTGCCGGTTGTAGATTATTATCTTGGGTATAAAGCTTGGTACCATGTGCAATAAGGCGATAATCTGTTCCATCCGACTTATGATAGGTCCCTAAGCCCATAATTTTACCAACACCAAGTGAGGTATCGTAGAGCTTTCTGTAGCCTGGACGTTGAGTTATGGTTCTATCCCTTACCCTAACATTCTGCATTTGTGGGGAAAAGTTAGGACCAATAAGGGATGGAGAATCTTTCAAATTCAAGCCGCCACTAAAATCTGAATAAGTCAACTCGCGTGAAGTATTTTGAAATGAAGGCATTTTTAACTGCAATTTATTCGCATCTCCTTTCTTTTATTTAAGATGTTAACTATTCGCTGATATCTTTCTCGCCGTCTGCGTTAAGTCTGGAAATTTCCGCATTAAGTAATTCTATTTGAGATTCCTTAATGGCAATTGCCTTAGCCATTTCTTTGATTTGATTACCTAATTTATCAATGACCGAATTCGCGTCTACGTTCATGTTGCCATTCCCCCTAGTCTTAATTTTAAATATTCAATCTCAATTTGCATTTCTTGTATTGCATGGGTTATGGTTGGAATTAATACAGGAATATTTGGTTGATAAAGTGATGGTTTTTGATTTCCTGCTTCGTCCAATCCCTGTTTTACTTCAAATGCAAAATCAGAGTCTATCTCCATTAATTCCTGAGATATTACCCCTACTTTTTCATGTCTATTTCCATCCTTCCAATCGAATTGACGATGCTTTATTAACAATATTTTAGCTAGAGAACTTTCTGTTGTGTCAACGATATTTTTCTTCAAGGAACGATCAGATGCATAAATACTAACTCCCCAACTACTACTACCAGTATTAACAGACATATATGGTGGAGGCCCAGAGGCAATACCTATATGGGTTATTCCAGAAGTAAAACCAGTATCTGTGGGGACAGCTCTTGAAGAGCCAAGATATGATAATGTCGAAGCAGATGTGGCGTAGTTTGAATTTGTGGCATAGTTAGCATCTTGTGCATAGTCTGCTGTACCGGATGATGTGGCATAACCTGCACTTGTGGCATAATTTGCATTGCTAATTGTTCCATATATTGTACCTGTTACAGTTAGATTGCCATACACACTAAGGTCATTCTCAATAGAATCGATATTTGCTGTAAGTTGTCCTGCAGAGGATAAACCAATTACCTTAGCGGGAGCACCTTCATACATCCCCGCTATAAACTTAATATAAGGTAAGTTATATGAGCCATTTATTTGTACGCCCACATCTAATGCCAAATCTGTTCCATTATACCCCTTCATTGATGAGCCACTGACAGACAGGTAGTTAACGGTATTGGTCTTGAGCGTGACCCCAGTGATTGTCCCTGCTGATATTTGATTCGCTGCTATTTTACCTGTGACAATATAATCTTGGCCTAATTTTGTAGTTAATGCAGTTGTTGTAAGATAGCTTCCTAATGAAGTTGACATAGCACCAGTTGTAACATAACTTGATAAATCAGTTTCCCATCCAGCAGGAATAGTAGCTGGAATACCCTGTAGGCTATTCCATTCGATAACGGCGTTAGCTCCCAGTACAATCCCCTGCACGGCATTAATCTGTTCAGCAATCAAAGTTCCCGTGTAGATACCAGTTTCGCCTATATAGGTAAGATAAGTTCCGATATGCTCAGAAAGATTCTTTACTGCAACAAGTGGATCGTTGTGCTCAATGATTTGGCCTTTAGCTTTTTGCGCCCACATCTTCTCATAGAATTCGTTTTCGCTAGTCACAACATCACCATCCCGTTGAGTTAATGATGCCTGTTCCCGAATCCCCTACGTTAGGCCTGCTCTCGTTCATAAAGTTGTCAAAACGATTGAGCAAAACAATTCCAGGTGCTTGAGAACCAGTATCAAATAACCATTCTCCTGCACAAAAATATGCAAGATAGTTATGAAATCTACTTGATATCTCGGGAACATCAGTGTCAAGAACCAATGGGGTTGGGGTCTTCCAGTAATAAATTGTGAACGTCCCATCATAAACCCCGTCAATGACGATGTTTCCCTTTTCAATCGTGTAATCTGAAAACAGGACACGATGTTTATAATCATCTGAGCTATTAACAAATATTATCTTATTAACACCGATAAAGTCCGTTGGTAGAGGGTTAAGAATATAGCCGACATTTGATCCAACTTGGATGATGGTTAATATCGCTTCTATTTTATCCCTTTCAGCAAACTTGTTCTGCGCTGTATTAAGGTAATCAACGAAGGCAAGGCGAATGTCTGCCGTGTCGTTGAGGTCTAACGTCACGCCATCTGCGCTGTAAATGTTAGCTAACTTAAGAGTTAAGTCCCTTATTTCAGATAGGTTCAAGTGAAGTTCCTCCTTCGCCATCATAAGTAAAACCACATAATAAAAGATTCCCTAAGCCATTACTTTATTTTTTTCAACGTAGTGAGTGCTCTTTCCGTATCCCATCCGCAAGTTCCTATCCTGTCGCGCAACGTGTTATATCCAACTACACACCGCTCATCCTTACTCCACTGAGCTAAGGTCTTTATTTCCCCGAACGCTGTCCCTAGATGATTATTTCTCTTATTGTTGCAATTAACCGTAAATGTTACCCACTGACAATTATCGGGTTCATAATTTCCGTTATTGTCTTTGCGGTCTATTGTAAGCGTTTCATCGTATCCATTTGCAATCGACCATTCCCTAAATTTCTCAAACGAGTCCGACCATTCTTCGCAAATTGTTATCCCCCTACCTCCATAATTTCGATAGTCATCCCTATTTTCGTTTGAACAACGTGTTTTAATTCCCGACCACGTACGATACAATCTTGATCCGTATCCACTATGTTTTGTGTGTGAACGTACCGCACTCTCGATCTTTAAGCAGCCACAACTCTTAGAGTTCCCGCTACGCAAATTAGAGCCACTTACAATTAGTTCACTACCACAAGTACACCTACACAGCCATACTGTATTTGAATTTCCATAGGGGTTCTTAGCCCTAGCAATAACTTCCAATCGTTCAAAACTCTTACCCGTCAAGTCCATAAATTTTTTCATGATATTCCTTCACCCCTTGATCCTATTATACCATTAAGTCCAATGACTTACAAGGACTTGCAAGCATCTGCTTTATGATATATAGTATCCTTGAGGTGATATTTATGGCGAACAAGGAACTCAAAACAAGGACACCCATTTCAAACGCAGTTGACATTGCTTTATGGGAGAAACTAAAGAATTACTCCGAGAAAACAGGAATACCATTATCAAAGTTGTTAGATAAATCCATAGCCCTTTACCTTGAGTCTGTTAGTAAATAACAGGCTCTTTTATATGTCTAGGATTAGCACAGCGATACTAGTTCCTGTTGCGTTAGATATTACTGACAAATTATTCTTCACTGTTATTTTTATTTGCAAGGTTGTCATAGCAGGGACTAGGAAGCCGTTTGATGTCGTTGCTGTCGTTGTGGGATGAAAATATAGAGGTTGTGCGCCTGTATTAGAAATCAGGCAGGGTCTTCCATTTATCGGGATATCGGTCGCCAACGCTACTAGGGCTGGAACTACTAGAACGTCGAGTGCTCTTGCTACGTGTGCCATTTGTTTTGACCTCCTTTGATTTTGGCTTTGGTTTTGGTTTTGGTTTAACTACTTTTGGCACTGTATCCTTCGCGATTGGACGCAGGACTTCGAGAAGTTGAGCAAGTAGGGAATTGTTAGTACGCATTTCTGCGCGAATGTCGTAGAGTAGTTGGCGATCCGATGTGGACCTGTCAATCTGTTCTTCTAGCATGTTGTTTCCTCCAAAAAAGGGAGAGAGCCGAAGCCCTCTCTTATACTTGAAATATTAAATTGAGTTTGGCTTTGATTTCGTTGAGAAGTAGGACCGCAGCGTCAAATTCGGGCTTCGTAGGAACTCCGACTGATGGTGATGCATTTGGTGAAGTTACCTTTGCTGTTTTATCGAGAATGAGAGTGTCAAAATTAGAGTTTCCCATTGTTTCACCTCCATAAAGATAAGGCGAGTATTACTACCCGCCTAGTTGAATTAGAAGCTTGTTGCGCCAGCAAGTCCTGGGGCAGAACAGAGGACAGCCTTCCAAGAATTGCAAGCAGCAGCGTACCTCGATCTGCCCTTCATGATATTCGCATCACTTGTCTCGTCAATATAACTCTTAGTCGTTAATGGGATGCGGTCAAGCCAAACGAGGGCTTGGTATGCTTCGTTGTATGCAGAGTCCATAAGCATCCAAGATTCCGCACCTGCGGTTGTTCCGGCAAGTGCTGTAAGATAGGGACTGAGGATTATCGTCCAGCGCCCGAAGTGGATCGACGCAGCGTTATTACTAGTCGTTGGGTTCATATCAGACCCTACGGCCTCAAACACTAGCTTCTTGATGCTTGCTTTGTCAGGGATGATGATTGTATCAGGGGTGCAGGAAAGAAGATTTGAGTCATCGTCTTTAAAATAATGCATTTTCTCTTCTGCGTAGCTGAGGTTATCGTAAGAAAAAGCACCATTATAAAGGTTGGACTGAGCAGGTGTTCCACCAGTAATTGAAGGATGGTCAGTTGCGAACATAGCTTTTTTGTCTGCCCCTGAAATGTCGAAGTTCTTGCCCATGAAAGTCATATTAGCTAAGTTACCGTTATTAAGAATACCTGCTGCAAAAAGCTCCTTCGTGCGATTATAAGAAAGCATAAAGGCAGAAGCACGGCTCTTGATCTTACCGATTTTAGCATCCTCAACCATTTCCTGCGTAACGCTGAATTGATTCTTCCAAGTCTCAGGCTCAATTACCTTTGAGTAGCCTTCCTGCATGGAAGATTCTGGGTACTTTCCGTTCTCTCCGGTTGGCAAAAAGTTACCGAGACTTGTTTCACTGGTGTACTTATTAGCGAAGTCCTTTGTTTCGTCCATATAGAAAACCTTATCAATGATAGACATTTTTTGAAAGGCTTCCTCGGCCTGTTCCAGCATCATTTTAATAGGCTCTTGCGATTTTCCATAGATACTGTCATTCACTCCACTTGCTTTAGAAAAAATCATTTCTTTCACTCCTTAAATTTGCTCATAATAAAAGGACCCCTCATTTCGAGAAGCCCAACCGATTCAACTAACTATGACCTATCTCCTAAAATAGCCCGAGACAGCATTAGCACCATCAGTCGCACTAATCTCAAACACTCCCGAAGTAACAGTCGCCGTTGCCAGCAATCCTGTAGCATCAATCGTAACCTTCGATCCAATCAATGTAGCTGCTACTACAGCAGAACTTGTGGTAGAGAACTCAGTACCCTCTTTAACGCGTGTGACAGGCAATGGTGTAACAGAAGTAGCCTCTGCCACTCTACTTGCTACAGCGATAAACTCAGGGGTTGCAGTAGCCCCACACTTAGTCAATCTCCCAGCTGTCTGTACCAATGCTTCCCCAAGGGTCGCGCCCTCTGCATTAGTTAAAAGATAATACTCGAATGGATCTTGCGCTCCGTCAATATTTCCTACTCGTTTAAAAGCCATTTAAAATCACTCCTATTATTTATTACTTGCTTTGTAATGTTTTTTGAACTGTTCGTCAGTCCCTTTGGGGTTAAATCTACGGTACTGCTCCATTACATCATCGGGCACAACAGTCATATCAGAATCCGTTCCCTTACCATTGCCCTTCACGTGAGCCTTACCCTGGATACTGTTCAGCGTGGCTTGCCGAGTGGCATCAGTTTGTTTAGCCGCAATCTCTTTGCGTTGCGAAGTGTAGTAGGCATCCACTAATGAAATGCCTGATTGACCGCCTTTCCATAACTGCCAAACTGCTTGAGGTACATCGTTCGCTTCAGCCATATCAGGAAATTCCTTGGTTAGTTCGCCAAAACTGTCCACAAGGAATCTGTCATGTTGTTCTTTTTCCGCGACTTTTTGAGTTTCAGCAAATGCTTCGTTGTTCTCTCTCGCCCGTTTAACGTCAGGATGTTCGGCAACAATCTTGTTAATCACTTCGGGGTCAATTCCCTTGTCTTTGTACTCTTGAAGTAAGGCTTCTTGTTCCTCACGTTTCAACGCTACATCAAGCTCTGCAAGCGTCTTAACTCCGTGGCTTTCACCATACTTTTCAGCGACATCAGCATCCGAGTAAACGCCATATTGACCATACTTCTTGGCTATCTCTCTATCTGATGTTCGCTGGGCTTCGATTTCAGTTACTCGTTTTTCCGCCGCTTCTAGCTTGCGCCTGTTATCAGCGAAGGCACGATCTTGTTCAGGGGTTTGCTTCGTTTGAGTGGCGGGCTCATCCACACTTTTTTCAGTGTCGGTTACGCCTTCCATTGGCTCTGCTTTTGTTTCCGGATCCGCAGTTTCTTCTACGGGTGATTCTGTTTCTAATGGTTCGGTTGAGACTTCATCTTGGGGTGCAGCGGAATCCCCTCCTACGCTACTATCCTCAGCAAAAAGCTGTAAGTTCATTGGGATAAATGATGTCTTAAACATTATTGTTCTCCTTGCGTTTGCACCCGCCGGCGTATTACCTGTCTAATTCCAGGAGCCATCCACTACTAGGCAAAGAGAAAAGGCGACTCGTATTGCCGCCTTAATATAAATAAATTATTTACCGGAACGAAGGTCTTTACCGGTGGATTTGATTGGCTTGGCGTTTGATTTATTGATGTTCGTCGCTTTGATGTAACCTGCGCTGTTTTGGGGGATCTTAATTTTCTCACTCATGTTGTTGCCTCCCTTCCTTAAAGATGGGCATATAATAAGAGCCGTTTTTTACGACTCGTCAGCTGGCATTTATTAAATTAAAGCAATGGCATCAACTACTTTCATAGCGTTAGATTAATTTAGCACTTCTTACCTTTCTTCATTGCCTTTTTCTTCGGCATCGCCACCCCAGGCATTCCGATACCTGGCATCGCCTTCGCCAACATCATGTCGATTTTGGCAGAGGTTTTCTTTTTGTCTGTAGGCTTCTTTGGGGTTTGTCCTTTTTTAGCAGGACCGCCAACCATTTCCCCTGAGCTTCCAATACTGTTAGGAGTTTTGTTTGCAGGATTAACCGCCTTGCCCTTTTTCCCTGCGAGCATTGCCTTGAATGCATTTTGTGCGGCCTTTTGTTTTGGTGTTGATGCCATTATTCGTTTCCTTCTTTCAATAAATCTTTTACCGAGTAAACAGAACAAAATATCTTGGATAAATTAACTACCATTGATTCAACGAATTGCATTTTCTGTCTCCTAACAATTGTGGGAGAATCTATTTCATCCATTAAATCATCTGCCATATCGCTTATATCACCTACGACAATGTGATAGAGCTCATGGGTAATTGATTCCTCCCAATGCTCATCTAACGCCGAATGGTCCTGATTAACGTGGATGATCGCTTCTTTTCTCAGTCTGTTTCTCTCACACATCATGGCAGTATCTAGGTTATCTGAATCGAAGATATGTTTCATTTCGTACTGGCTTATATAATCGACCGAAATATCCCAATTCTGAATACGCATTATTTTAGCGAGAGACTTTACAATTTCTTCGAGCTTTTCTTTTGAAGGTAGCAATTATTGTTGCCCTCCTTGACCTTGCATCATCTGTTGAATTATCTCAATCTTTTTATCATCTGGTAGCTGAGCGAACGCTTGTTGCTCTTCTGGTGTCATATTTTGCATAGCACCTTCTAGCAACTTTTGAACATCCACCTGTGCGTTTGTCCCATCTTGCGGTTGCTGTGGCTGTGGAGGTTGTTCTGTCCCCTGTGGTGGAACTTGTTCCGGTTGCCCGTGATCTACTTGTGACTGATATGTTTGCTCTTGTCCGGATGGCACTAATGGTTGACCGCCATTGGACTTAATACCGAGTTTTTGTAGGAACTGAGCTTGAGCGTCCGGCATCATATCTTTGTAATTTGTCGTGACCTTCGGAACGGTAGGCGGCGTTTTCGCCATGTTCTCCATTTGCTTATTGATGGTGTCGAGAATAATTTTAGCATTAGGGTATTTCTGAGCAACCATCTGAGTCCAAAAGATTACACTCGCAGGAGTGGCATTGAACCCGCCATATTTAAGTTGTTCGTTCGCTTGAGAAAATAGCCACATCTTGTCTCTTGGAAGTCCTGAACCCGCATCTGCTTGAAAGATAAAGTCTGTGTTGTAGTAAAGTTCTCCTGCTTTGTCTCGAACTAAGAAAGCATATTTATTAAAATCGCCGAATGAATCTTGACCGTTCGCATCTTTTGTAACATAGGGGCGAAGTTCATCATAGAAAGCGAGTTTAAACTCAAACATGGTTTCGTACATTTGCTTAAACGCTGCATACTTGTTTGATTCCTTAGAGCGCAACCGCCCGCTTGCTTGCTGAACTTGAATTTGTTTAGCGACTCCGCTTGTTGCCGTTGTGTCTGCCTTACCTTGGAAACTATTTGTAATACCGAGGGTTGACTGTGCCGACCTGTATTGCTGTTGAGCGAACGCCATATCATTGCTGATGTCGGCTTGTAGGTTCTTGACACCAAGAGCACTTAGTTCTGATTGCGTACCTCTTATAATCGCGTAAAGTTCATTTGTGAGATTGAGCCTGTGACCTTCTAACGCTGTGACGATAGCACTACCGCGCAGGATCTTTTCCTCAATGGTACTTACGACACGTTTCATTGCATCTTGTTGGTCACGAATAGCGTCTACGTCCGACTGACCACCAAACGCAAAGTTGAGAGGAATATTTTCTCGGACAATTAACGGGTATCGAGTAGGAGTAAAGTAGGGAACCTTTTCTCCTGCTTTTATGACTTCACCATTCGATATAGTTATGTCACTGTCGAGAGTTTCTTCTGTAACAATCTTTCCGTCAATACGCCTTGCATAAAAATTCGGCAAATCTTCTAGGACGGTATCATCACACCAAGTAAACTTGCTAACCTCACCATCGTCATTCTTATACCAGCAAACAACTTCTGTTACCATATCTGGATTGTTAGGCTGTGACGAATTGCCGACTAAACTATTCATATCAGGAAATTCTTCTCCGGCAGTATCCAGTTCAACGTCATAGCGCTTTTTGATAAATGCTTTTGTAACAGAAGAAACAATGAAGAAGTAATCCATCTTTTGAAGGTCCCATACGCCAATCTGCGGGATAATTCGTTTCGGATGAATTGATTCTAACGATAATTCCCCACGGTAAAGATGATGTTTGAAATCAGGATTCCAATTAACGAGCATTGAAGAAAATCCCTGGACAGGAGTTATTCGCTCATTGACATCGTTTATGGCAGTGATTCCCAACTCCGTTATGTCTGCCGTTAAACTGTCCTCAATCATTCCTGCTTGAACTTCAAAGCCAGGTAGTTTAGTTCTGACGGACGGTTTAGGGATTGTTGAGTCTACCATCGTTTCAATGAATTCAAGGACAAGGTTTACAACGTTGTTGGCCTTTTTCCTTACGCCTTGTGAGTTGGAGGAATTGATATTTGCATCGACGATGGGTGTTCCAAGATAAATCATTTCGCGTTCGTCACGCAAGGTTGTGCAAGTTCCCGTTTTCGATATAGAGAATTTATCCTGCCATTTTTTTAAGTCTGAATTT
>Ga0209511_1000211_pt1 | contig 65740 bp, 68 predicted proteins | sample SSSSmetaG_FD_184141 | JGI IMG/M metagenome (GOLD analysis project Ga0209511, IMG submission 184141) | Glacier valley bacterial and archeal communities from Borup Fiord, Nunavut, Canada, to study Microbial Dark Matter (Phase II) - ​SSSS... | ecosystem: Environmental > Aquatic > Freshwater > Ice >... | reverse complement strand
CAAGCCTATAAGGCAGAATTGGAAGCAAAGAAACAAAGTGCATAAGAAATGCGACCAGCAATGTGGTCGCATCAACTTATACATTTTTAATTATTTAACTTGTCTACTTGACAGAGGTCGGTTCAAATGAGGTGCTTTTGTTTGCACTTTTATTATTTCATTAGATAGTTCTTTGAACTGACTGTGCAACTAATCGGAGTTCATCCATTAGGGTTGCGAACCTTTCTGGTCGGAGCGATTGTGGACCATCACAGAGAGCTGTTGGTGGATTTGGGTGTACTTCGATTATCAGTCCATCAGCACCAGTGGCGATAGCACCTTTTGCAAGGGCAGGAACGTACTTCCAATTACCTGTTGCATGGCTCGGGTCAACTATAATTGGAAGATGAGAAACTTCTTTTATTACAGGAATAGAGCTTAAATCAAGAGTGTTCCTTGTCATTGTTTCAAAGGTACGGATACCTCTTTCGCAAAGGATTACATTATGATTGCCCTCAGCAATTATATACTCAGCTGCCATAAGCCATTCTTCAATTGTTGCAGATAAGCCCCTCTTTAAAAGAACGGGTTTATTTGTCATACCTACTTCGCTTAAAAGCCTAAAATTTTGCATGTTTCTTGCACCAATCTGAAAAATATCAGTATAATTATTTACAAGTTCGACATCCCTTGTATCAACTATTTCTGTGACCAATTTGAGGCCAGTGGCTTCACGGCCAGCTACCATTATTTTTAGCCCATCCTCCTCAAGCCCTTGAAAAGCGTAGGGTGAACTTCTTGGCTTAAATGCACCGCCACGGAGTATTTTAGCTCCACTATTTTTCACGCTGATAGCAGTTGCAACAAAGTCCTTTTCATTTTCAATTGCACAAGGACCTGCCATCACGACAATCTCGTCACCACCAATTTTTACACCACCTACATCTATAATAGTAGGTGCCTGCTGTAGTTCATTACTTGCTAACTTATAAGGCTTCATTATTGGAACTAGTGTCTCAACACCTTGCATTTGTGAAATTGCATGAAGGTTCAGAAGCCTTTTATCACCAATTGCACCTATTACTGTTTTGATATCCCCATGTATTGGATGTGTTTTAAAACCAAGTTCAAGTAACCTATTTTGAACGCTTTCAATATCGTACGTTGTAGCATTCTGTTTCATAACAATAATCATAATTCATACCTCCTAAAATTTGAAATGATTTTTTATTTTAACTGGCTTGTGCCAAGCAATGGCGCCGGCGGAAGCCTTAGTTGCACTTATACTTTTCCAAGTGTAAAGTAATCTTAGCTTGCACCAATTCGTAGGTAAAACTAAAAGAATTAGATGCACCTATGTTTTTGAAAAGTAAAAAAGCCCTCATCCCTAGAAACTAGGGACGAGGACTTATAATCCACGCGTTACCACCCAAATTGGTTAAAAAACCCACTTTATCATGTACGAGAAAACTATTAGTAATCTGATACACTCCTTCTATAACGGGAAAGACCCGGTACGACCTACAAATTCGGTTCAGTCAACTGTTCATGGGAGAACTTCAAGTATACTATCCTGCAATGCTTCCACCATCTCATTGCTCGCTGTGAAGATTCATATAATCTACTTTTCCCATTCATCACATTTTTACTTACACTATTATATTTGTTAATATACTAACATGTTACTTTTAAATAAGTCAACTGTTATTTTATATTACTTATTCATATTTACTAGATAGACCATTGTAAGTTACAGCTATGGATAATTAGCAAAATCTAACTGGAAAAGATAAGTCATTTATACTATCTATAACATTTCTAACTATCGTTATCTCAATATTCTCTGAATAACAGTGGTTCTAGCTGCATTTTCAAATGTGTCATCTAGTTCTCCAAGGCTATCAAAATCGGCATACTTCTGCTTAAGTGCGAGGGAAAGTAGATGGTCAGTTAACACCGGATTCTTTGGAAGTAGACTTCCATGTGAGTATGAGCAGTAAACATTATTGTATATTGCACCTTCAAAACCGTCTGTTCCATTATTCCCATTGCCAGATAAAACTTTTCCAAAAGGACGAATACCGTCACCTAAGTAGGTTCTGCCAGAGTGATTTTCAAACCCAACAATTTTAAGCGGGTTTCCATTATCATTTATAATGTCACTCTCAAAAACGATATTCCCAATCATTCTTTCGCTGCCACCAACAGTCCATAAATCAAGGGCACCAAGAAACTCAATTTCCTTGCCATCCCAGGTTTTGTAGTATTTACCCATAAGCTGATAGCCACCACAAATGCATAGAAAAACCTTCATGCTTGAAATCGCATTTTTAATTTCAGAACCTTTTTGATCTAACAGGTCTTTTTGTATTATTTCTTGCTCAAAATCTTGTCCACCACCTAAAAAAACAATGTCAAAAGCAGAGGAGTCGAAAGCAGTACCAATTGTTATATTTGTTATATTGGCATTTATTCCATGCCACATAGCACGCCTTTGCAAGGCTAACATATTTCCTCTGTCTCCATAAGTATTTAGAAGATCAGGGTATAGATGACAAATGTTTAAATTGAACATAATTATTTCCAAAACTCCTTTAAATTAAACTTTTTCATAAGAATACTACGAATATCAAGCATTGCAGTATAGGTCGGCAGTATATAAAAACAGCCACCAGATGGAGTCTTTTTCAATCCTTCATCAATAAGCATATGATAATCTTTTATGATCCTGATTTTATGTGTATCAAGTCCACTGTATTTAAGGCGTACAGCCATATCTTCACCTCTTACGCCAGATGTGATTAGTCCATCAATCTTATCTGATATACTATTTAGCTGTTCAAAATCAACGTCCCATAGCCACGAAATATCAGTTCCATCAGCCAAGTTATCATTAATTAGAAATGCTACATTCAAAGCAGTTGAATCAAGTGCTAAAAAGCTAAGAACTTGATTAAACCCTGTAGGGTTTTTTACTAGAATAAGCTTGATGGTTTTATCCTCAACATTTATCGATTCCATTCTTCCAAAGCCACTTTCAAAGGACTCTAGAGCACTAGTTACAGTATCAACGCTATAGTTCAGAGCAAGACCACAAGCTGCAGCTGACATGGCATTGTAGACATTATATAATCCGGGAAGATTTATTCTTGTTATTAACTCTTTATCATCCTGCAATAAAGCTGATGTACATTTCCAACTGATAGTTGTGTAGCTGCTACCAGCTTCCTGTATGCCTGTACACTCTAAATCAGCAGTAGGTCTGCTGTAACCACAATTTGTACAGTGAAAGCCTCCTAAATGGCCGTATATATGATTTGTGTAAGTATATTTATTTTTACAAAATATACAGAACATAGCATCAGAATTTATATCTTCTGATGAACCTTGATATGCATTTTGATTTACGCCATAGTATATTACTCGTTTTGAAGTATTAATGCCTAGAGAAGCGCACATAGAATCATCTGCATTAAGAACAATAGTTGTGGTATCATCGATTCTCTCAAGACCTGATTTTACAGCATTTAGGGTAGAATAAAGCTCACCATATCTATCTAACTGGTCTCTAAAAAAGTTTGTAACAACTACGGTGTTAGGCTGCAGATGCTTTGTTACCTGATTAAAAGCCGCCTCATCACTTTCAATTAGAGCAACCTTATGCTTGGGCTTACCACATACTGAGACTGCTTGAATAAATAAAGTGGTTACTCCGCTTAAAAGATTTGCGCCCGATTTATTAGTTATGTAATCTATATTATTCTTTTTCAATATTTCTTCAATAATTCTGGTAGTGGTAGTTTTACCATTTGTTCCAGTAACCATAATAATTTCAAAATCTTTTGCAATTGACTTAAGTATACCTGGATATAGCTTACTTGCCACTTTTCCAGGAAGAGTAGTACCGCCTCTCCGTATAAGGTGTAATGCTAAGATTGTCGATTTTGAAACAAATATAGCAATAAATTGTCTTAATTTCATAGTTTCTCCTAAGTTTGTGTTAATAAAATAAATTATTTAATTTTTCAAGATGAAAAGTTAAATAATATGAATCATTGGGATTGATTTCAGCATAATTTATATTTATTAAAACATTATATCATCTAAAGATGAATTTAAAATAAAAAATTATCTAAATAAGTGTTAATATTTCAACTTGCCCAGTTAAGCTTTTATTATTTATAGTATCTACCATCGATGTAAAGGATAATGCTTCTAACTGCCAAAGTTAAGTTAATATATTAAAAACTATGTATTTATAAAGTATTAACAAAACTTTACCTCATAATCGCAATTGATGGGCAATATAGAGTTGTGATATAATTACTTATGGTAATTATGCCAATAAGGTAACACATTCAGGTGGCTGTGAAATAGGCCCAAGACCTATTGATTTACATTTAAAGGCATTAAGAAGCTTAGGTGCTAAAATAAATGATACCAATGGTGGGTACATAATCTGTGAAACGGACGGACTTAAGGGCTGCGAGATATATCTCGACTATCCAAGTGTTGGAGCTACAGAAAATGCTATGATAGCTGCAGTATATGCGCAGGGCGATACTATTATCAGAAATGCAGCAAAGGAGCCTGAGATATCAGATTTGCAAAATTTTCTTCAGAAAATTGGAGCAAGAGTTACTGGAGCTGGTTCTAGTATAATTAGAATAAAAGGATATGAGAAAAAACTTACAAAAGTTGAACATACTGTAATTCCAGATAGAATAATTACAGGAACATATATGGTTGCAGCAGCAATAACAGGAGGAAATGTTGTTCTTAAAAATATTATTCCTGAGCATATCATTTCAATTGCATCAGTTTTAAGAGATGTAGGCTGTCAGATAAATATAAAGCGAAATGATATTCAAATAATTGCGGGGCCTAAGCTAGATGCAATTGAAGTAATTAGGACATTACCTTATCCTGGATTTCCTACTGATATGCAGGCACAGATAATGACATTATTAGCATTGTGTAAAGGAACGAGCATTATTATTGAGACAATTTTTGAGAGCAGATATAAGCATGTTGATGAGCTATTAAAGATGGGAGCCAATATCCGAATAGATGGGCGTATGGCTGTAATTAAAGGTGTTAGCCGTCTAAATGGTGCACAGGTGGTAGCAAGGGATCTACGTGGAGGCGCTGCAATGATTTTAGCTGGATTAGTAGCCAATGGTGAAACTACTATTACTGGACTAGAACATATCGATAGAGGCTATTACAAAGTAGAAGAAAAACTGTCTGCAATTGGGGCAGATATTATAAGAAAATAAAGGATACAAATGAAAAAAACTTCAAAACATACCGTTTACAAAAGAAGAAAAGCTGGAAAAAAATCGATTACCAGAACAAGAAGAATAAAAAAATTATTGTTGTTTGTTCTTCTTGTGACTGTTATTGTTATGTTTGCACGTTCATCGTTTTTTATTGTGGGTGAAATTAATGTAGTAGGCAACAAAAAAAATTCTTCGCATGATATAATTAAACGAACAGGACTATTAACAGGGCAAAATGTATTTAAAATGTTGGGAGAAAAACCAAAGAATTTAGTTGCTTTTAGATTTAATGATAGTGAACAGAGCATTTATGAGTCTATGCCATATATTAAATCTGTTAGTGTAAGACCTGCATTACCTAAAGCAATAAATATTAAAATTCAAGAGAGAACTCCTTTTGCAATTCTTGAAACAGAGGGGACAAGCGTACTTATTGATAGAGAAGGATACTCTTTGGAAATTGTAAAAGCATCTGAGCTAAAAGAAAAATATTTTAAAATAATGGGTATATCGGTGGATAGCTATAATTTAGGACATGCAGTAAAATTTAAGGGTAGATTTCCTTTAGACGAGTTAAAAAATTTTTGCGATATACTTTTGAAAAGTGACAAGGATTCAAAATTGAAACTATTTGAAAAAGTAACTTCAGTTGATCTATCAGAGCTAAATAATATGATTGTTGATTTTGATGATAGAATCATTGTTAAATTTGGAGATCTGGAAGAAGTTGAATATGAAATAAGGTTTTTTAGACAGTTTTATGTTAATAATATTACTACAAAGCAAAAAGGTACATTAGATTTCACTAAGAGTAATAATCCATATTTTGTACCTGACGAATGATACAAATTTTGACTATCAAAGGAAAATTTGAACGACGAATAAAAGTGCTATGAAAGGATTAATTTTATGATACCAATTTTAGGCTTAATTTTAGGAATAGTGGTAGGTATGTTTATTCCAATTACTATCCCATCCCAATACTTTACATACGTTGCTGTTGCAATACTGGCAGCCTTAGATTCGGTTTTTGGCGGCTTGGTTGCAACCATAAATAAAAAGTTTGAAATGAAAATTTTCTTATCTGGATTTTTTGGAAATGCACTTTTGGCTGCAGGACTTGCTTATATAGGAGACAAACTAGGAATTCAGATTTACCTTGCAGCTATATTTGCTTTTGGTAACAGACTATTCCTAAATTTTGCTTTAATTAGAAGATTTGTATTGAATAAAGTTCTTAAAAAAGATAATATAGTTAAAGAAGATATATAAGTACTTTTGAAGGGTATTCATTTATCCATGATGCATAAATTAGGGGGTCAGTTTTTTGTCTGATATCATTGTAGGAATTGATATAGGTACTTCAAAAGTAAGTACTGTTATAGGTAAAATAAACAGTGCAGGTGAAGTTGAAATATTGGGCAAGGGTATTGACTCGTGCTCTGGAGTAAAAAAGGGAATTATTATTGATATTGATTCTACCGCTACTTCTATACTAAACTCTGTTAAAATGGCTGAAGCCCAATCTGAGATGAAGGTAGTTTCAACATATGTAAACATTTCTGGATTACATGTTAATATAATAAATCATAAAACTTTTACTAATATAGTGAGTCAAGATAAGGAAATTTCGAAAAACGATGTTCAGAAGTTGATGTACTCGGCTGGAACAATACCAATAACAGAGGATTGTGAAATAATTGATGTTGTACCACGACAGTTTATAGTCGATGGTTATGATGGAATAATTGATCCAGTTGGTATGAAAGGGGCTAGGCTTGAAGGTGATTTTGACGTAGTAATTGGGAAGATTATATCAATTCAAAATATAATACGAAGCATGGAAAAAGCAGGTCTGAAAGTTGATGGACTGATATCAGAAGGTTTTGCGGCTGGAGAATGTATTTTGTTGCCAGATGAAAAGGATATGGGAGTTATTCTTATTGATATTGGTGGAGGATCTACAGAGGTAAGTGTATTTAAGGGTGAAAAGCTGATTATGAATAAATGCCTTCCTGTCGGAGGAGACCATATAACAAATGATTTATCTATAGCCTTAAAAATATCTTATGCAGAGGCTGAGAAAATTAAAAGACAATTTCAATTAGCATTAACTACTCTCATAAAGAATGATCAAGAAATCTCGGTAAATGACATAAGTGAAAGCTTTAAGAAAATCATAAAGGTTTCTGACGCAATTGAAGTAATTGAGGCAAGGGTTTATGAAATATTTAGTTTATGTCATGATTTGATTATCAAAAATTGTCCTGGAAATTACGGAGCTGGTGTTGTGTTATCTGGTAATGGAATTTCCACATTAGATGGTGCTACACAGCTTGCAAATGAGATTTTTCAACTGCCTGTTAGAATTGCCACACCAAAGGTTAAAAATATCTCTTCACTTGATTATTGTACTGCTGCAGGTATAGTTAAGTATATTGCTAATCAGGATAAGGAAGCAAGTACAATAAGTTTAAAAAGCATTCCAAAACCTAATAAAAAAGTTAAGCGAAAGACATTTTTAAAGACAGTGTTTAGTGCACTCAAAGAATTTTTTTATTAGGCAATAAAATCTGAACTTGCCTTAATTAGTTTTATAATATATATTATTATTGTGTGTTTTTATATACTTTTTAAGATTGTTATTAAAGGGATAAAATATAATGTTTACAATTAGTGTCTAATTACCAATGATAAAGGGGGATTTACTTTGCTAGATTTTGAGATTGATATGGATCATTTTGCCCAAATAAAGGTAGTTGGCTGTGGTGGTGGAGGAAACAATGCCGTTAACAGGATGATTGATGCAGGGCTTAGAGGTGTCGATTTTATTGCAATAAATACAGATAAGCAGGCTTTGTTTCTATCAAAAGCCAATACCAAGATTCAAATTGGCGACAAGCTAACAAAAGGACTTGGTGCAGGTGCTAATCCCGATATTGGAGAGAAAGCTGCCAATGAAAGCAAGGATGAAATCGCTCAAGCTATAAAAGGTGCAGATATGGTATTTGTTACAGCTGGTATGGGTGGTGGAACGGGAACTGGTGCAGCTCCTGTTGTAGCACAGCTTGCTAGAGAAATGGGTATATTAACAGTTGCTGTTGTAACTAAACCATTTATATTTGAAAGTAGAACCCGTATGCAACACGCTGAGAGAGGTATTGAGAACCTTAAAAATTCGGTGGATTCACTTGTTACTATTCCCAATGATAGACTTCTTCAAGTAGTGGAGAAGCGTACTACTATGGTTGAGGCATTTAGGATGGCTGATGATGTATTACGTCAAGGTGTTCAAGGTATTTCTGATTTGATAGCCGTTCCTGGTTTAGTAAATTTGGACTTTGCAGATGTTAAAACAATAATGATGAGTTCTGGATTAGCTCATATGGGTGTAGGTAGAGCTTCAGGCGAAAATAGAGCTGAAGATGCAGCTAAGCTTGCAATTTCTAGTCCTCTTTTGGAGACTTCAATAGAAGGTGCACGAAGGGTTTTGGTGAATATCACAGGTGGACCTGACATGGGATTGTTTGAAGTAAATACTGCGGCTGAACTGGTACAAAAGTCAGCAGACCCAGAAGCAAATATTATTTTTGGTGCAGTGATAGATGATAATATGAAAGACGAATTAATGATAACTGTTATTGCTACTGGATTTGAAAATGGGCCAGTGTTAAAGAAGTTTGACAAGCCCGTTGAAAAGTCAAGACAGTCTTCAGTTTCAGGAAATTCTGATAGCCACAGCTATGCAGCAGCTACTACCGAAAAGAATAATTCAAATATGGTATCTTCTGAAAATGAGCTTGATATACCTACGTTCTTGAGGCGTAATAGATTTAAATAATCAGGCTTTAGCAAGTTGTTAGTATACACAAATTAAACTATTAAACAATAAATATGTTTAAAAACAAACAGGGACTATAGCGGAATGTAAAAATTCTGCTACAGTCCCTGTTTTATTACTTTCTTTAAGTCATATGTCATACTATTTTGTCATACGATATTTCTTTTTCTACATTTCTTTTTGACAAACTTCTGTAAATTTACTATATATAATTAGGAGTAAGTAAACACAATGTGGAGTTATTGTTTAGTCATTCCTAAGCATAAAAACATATGAGTGAGAATAATAGTAAAGTATAGACTATTAGAGTTTTGTACAGTCTTATTTTTTACTATTTGTGGGGTATACATAGTGGAAATTTATTTGGATATTCTTATTCTAGAAAATTTGGTTATCAATTACCTTATACTTTCGGTTACAGCAAAGTTTTCTCGTTTAAGGGTAAGCTCGTTACGATTATTTGCAGGGTCTATTGTAGGGGCTCTTTATGTAGTTTTTATAATTTTACAACCTGACATAAAGATCTACTACACAACATTTGCAAAAGTACTGCTTTCTATTTTCATTATTGCGGTAACCTTTTCACCTCGTAAAGTACTACCTTTCATAAAAACTTTAGTTATTTTCTATATATCAACGTTTATTTTTGCCGGAGCAGCACTTGCATTCCTCTTCTTTAATCAGCAAGGTGGGTTTGTGAGAAATGGAATAGTTTATGTTTTTGGACAATCTAAATGGAGCCTAATGGTTTTTTCATTCTTAACGGTTGGAATTATTGTAAAAATCTTTTGGGAGGTCATTCAGAGTAAAATCACTAAAGAAAAGTTGTTGATTTCTGTAAAAATATCATTTGATAACAGAGTAATCAATTTGTTTGCATTGTTAGATACTGGGAACTCATTAAAGGACCCTGTTACAAATATACCTGTTATGGTAGTTGAGTTTAAAGCTCTACAAGAGCTCCTGCCGATAGAAATAAAAAGTATATTTGAGAATTCTCAAGAAGATGATCTGAACTCTGTTACAGCAATAATAGCTAAGTCGAAATGGTTTTCAAGGTTTAGATTAATACCTTTTAGCTCATTGGGTAAAGAAAATGGTATGCTCATTGGTTTCAAACCAGATTTTATTGAAATTGGTGAGGGAGAAGAGAGAAGAGACACCAAAAATGTTATTGTTGGGATATACAATAGGTCTTTGTCGAGAAATGAAAAGTACAAGGCATTACTTGGCCCAGAGCTAGTTGCATAGGAATTATTGCTTTAACAAATCCGTTCAAAACTCATTCATATTCGAAAGGGGACAATTAAATGAAATTTGCAATTAGGATAAAGATGTTCTTACTTATTAAGTATGAAAATATTTTGAGAAAATTGAGGCTAGGAGGTTTATTCCCAGTTCACTACATAGGCGGCAGTGAAGCCTTGCCACCCCCGCTTAGTTTGGATGAAGAGACCTATTTGCTGCACAAGCTTGAACAGAGCGATTATGCAGTTAAAAGCATATTAATTGAAAGAAATTTAAGGCTGGTAGTATATATAGCAAGAAAATTTGAAAATACTGGTGTAGGTGTAGAAGATCTAATATCCATCGGTACAATAGGCTTGATTAAGGCAATAAATACTTTTAACCCGTCTAAAAATATTAAACTTGCAACTTATGCATCAAGATGTATAGAAAATGAAATACTAATGTACTTGAGAAGAAATAACCGAATTAAGGCCGAAATTTCTATTGATGAGCCATTAAATATTGATTGGGATGGAAATGAGTTACTTTTATCTGATATTTTGGGTACCGAAAATGACCTCATTCATAGGAGTATTGAAGAAGAGGTAGATAAAGAACTGCTTAATACAGCAATGAAGAAATTATCATTAAGGGAAAAACGAATAATGGAGTTGAGATTTGGTCTTTCTAATGGAGTTGAAAAGACCCAAAAAGAGGTTGCAGATATGCTTGGAATCTCACAATCCTACATATCAAGATTGGAAAAAAGGATCATAAGTCGATTAAAGAAAGAAATTAGTAGGATGACTTAATATATGCGTAGAAGCCTTAAAATACAGGTTTGTCAAGGTCTTTGACAAAAATATTTTGGTTGATAAAACAGTATAAAAAACACCTCTAGGGCAATAATGATATTGACAAAGTTATTATAGCTCGGGAGGTTTTTATATGCTTATCAATAAAGTTGAAATCTGTGGTGTTAATACTTCGAAACTTCCTGTTTTAACAAATGAACAGAAAAAAGTGTTATTTGAAAGAATGCATAAGGGAGATAATTCAGCAAGAGATGAGTTTATAAAAGGCAATCTTCGTCTAGTCTTAAGTGTAATTCAAAGATTTAATAACAGAGGGGAATATGTAGATGATTTGTTCCAAGTGGGATGCATTGGATTAATAAAAGCTATAGACAATTTTGATGTTTCGCACAATGTAAAATTTTCTACTTATGCAGTACCGATGATAATAGGAGAAATACGGAGATATCTAAGGGACAACAATTCTATTAGAGTTAGCCGTTCCTTAAGGGATATTGCTTATAAAGCTCTTCAAGCGAAAGAAAGGCTAACCACAAAGAATTCAAAGGAGCCTACAATTGCTCAATTAGCAGAGGAACTCCAGTTACCAAAGGAGGATATAGTTTTTGCTTTAGATGCTATCCAAGACCCTATATCACTCTTTGAGTCAGTATACCATGATGGCGGTGATGCAATTTTTGTTATGGATCAAGTAAAAGACGAAAAGAATATTGATGAAAATTGGCTTGAAACAATAACATTAAAGGAAGCTATGAGAAAACTAAATGACAGGGAAAAGCTGATTTTAAATCTTAGATTTTTTGATGGGCGCACACAAATGGAGGTCGCAGATGAAATTGGCATTTCACAAGCTCAAGTATCTAGACTAGAAAAGACTGCACTTATGCATATGAAGAAGTATATATAGCTTATAAATATTTCATATCAAAAGAGATAAGACATATATTTAATATATGGTCTTATTTTTTATATGCTTATATACTAATTATTGCATATACTCATGATTTCAGTATACAAAAATTATCATATAAGGTAAAATGGAAATAATGTTTGATTATTAGTATTTCTATTTAAAAATTAACCTCATGTGCGCACATATGACAATTTACTTGGTGCATTGGGGATATGGAGGTAAAAATGAAGTGTCCATTTTGTGGTTTTATTGAGGACAAGGTCATAGATTCAAGGCCTACTGATGAAGGCTCTGCTATTAGAAGAAGGCGAGAGTGTACAAAATGCTCTAAAAGATTTACCACATATGAAAAGGTTGAAAGTTTACCATTGATGGTAATCAAAAAGGATAAGTCAAGGCAGCCTTTTGATAGAGAAAAGCTAATGAATGGACTCTTAAGAGCATGTGAGAAGAGACCAATTTCGATAAATGATTTAGAGAAAATGGTAGAGAATATTGAAACCCAGTTGCATAATTCTCTTCAAAGGGAAGTAACGACAGAAGATATTGGCGAAATGGTAATGACAAAACTAAAAAGTATGGATGAGGTTGCATATGTTAGGTTTGCGTCAGTTTATCGTCAATTTAAAGACATAAATACTTTTATGGACGAACTTAAAAACCTCTTGAGAGATGAAAAGTAGGATTAATTTAAAACTAAATTATAGCAAATTATATTAGGCTCATTTCATAATTTAATGAAATGAGCCTTTTTAACAATACTTAAGTAGGTAGAATGATGAGGAGGCAGGAGAAGATTATGCGACATTGTTTGTAAATAGTTCTAATTGCGCCATTAGAGAGTGTAAAGATTTTTTAAAAAACTTTGCTTATAAGGAGCCGAATTTTAAAGCTGGAACTAATGTTAGATATAACAATTGTGCTTTTGTACTCCTAGGATTAGCTATAGAAAAAGTAACTGGAATTGATTATCGAACTTATGTGACCAAGAACATATTTGAAGAAGCATGTCAAATGACAAATACTAAATTTTGTGTAATGGATGAAATTAATGAGAATACAGCGGAAACGTTATACCCATGTTTTTAACGATGTTGGAGAATGGATTGGTTTTAAGAAAAACATATATTGCTACCCGCCCATTGGAACTTCAGATGGTGGAGCATATTCAAGAGTAAAAGATCAAACAACAAGTGAAATTGTGAACTGAAGCAGAACCCTTTTTATGTCTATCAATGACCTCAATTAAATTTCGCGCCTCGCTATTGCATAGCGAGACATGAAGCTATGCGTTAAGGCGTAGAAAACTTACCTCTGAATTACTTGTGATTGTATATATGTAAAAAAATAGGTGATTTACTTATTAATGTATGATATAATTCAAATGATGTCAGAAAAAGGTATTTTGTACTTTTAGTTTGAGTTTTATTTCTATTAACCTTTATCTTCGATTAAAGGTTTTCTTTTAAAATTTTTCAGCAAACAAGGTTTTCTCTTACAATTATTTCGGCAAATTTTAAGCAAAAAATATAATCCTAGTTACAGGGTGCGTTAGTCACTATCACATCTCACATGAAGGGAGGTTGCGGTGAATGAGCGAAAAAATTTATCACCCTGTATTTACACTACTGAGTGAATAAACATTTTTAACCAGTTTGTAATTGACTCACGCAACTTGCGGATATCCAATCACCACATATATATTAAATCAAATCAAATTCAATTCAAAAGTTAACATTACCAAATAAATTTAAAAAACTCGCAGCACTAAAAAATATTGAAAATGAAAAGTGAGGGATAAATGGGATAGCAGAAACATTAATTCAGATATTTTTTTGATAAAGATAATGTATTTGATGCTATGACTTTGTATTAAAAGTCATTAAGAAATGACTAAATAATAATTTTCTGTTTTTGAAGGGATTATTTTCCGCCAATTCGTCGTATTCTTGACACAAATTTCTCCCTTCAAAATCTGGTTTGATTATTAAGATAGTCCTAAAAAATATGAGAAGAGGATATAATATTATGTTTTCCAAGGTAAATAGTTGTGCATTAATGGGAATTGATGGGTGTATAGTTGAGGTTGAAACAGATATAAGTAACGGTATACCTACCTTTGATATTGTAGGACTAGGAGATACAGCTGTTAGAGAATCAAGGGAAAGGGTGCGTGCTGCAATTAAAAACAGTGGAGTAGACTTTCCCATCAGGCGAATAACAATAAATCTTGCTCCAGCAAATTTGAGAAAAGAAGGGTCAGTTTATGATGTTTCGATAGCCGTAGGAATTCTTGTGGCATCTGAAACGATAGTTAATAATGATTTGAATTCATACATGTTCTTAGGAGAATTATCTTTAGATGGAGGAATTAAATCGGTAGCAGGTATACTTTCTATGGCCTGCTGTGCAGCTGCAAATGGAATAAAAAATATATTTGTTCCAGAATCAAATGCAGATGAGGCAGCTGTTCTCAAGAATGTAAATATAATACCTGTTAAATCACTTGTGTCTATAATTAAACATTTAAATGGTGAAGAGTCTATAATTCCGTATACAGTTGATTTAAATAACCTATTCATTCATAACGTAAATGATTCAATGGATTTTTGCGATGTAAAGGGACAGGCTAGCGTCAAAAGAGCAATGGAGGTTGCCGCATGTGGTGCTCACAATGTACTGATGGTTGGATCCCCGGGTAGCGGAAAAACTATGTTAGCGAAGAGGCTTCCAACAATCCTTCCAAAGATGACATTTGAAGAGGCTCTTGAAATTACAAAAATATATAGCGTTTCAGGATTATTGCCTCAAATGACCTCTCTGATTACAACCAGACCGTTTAGAAGCCCACATCATACAGTGTCAGCTATTTCTCTTGTGGGAGGAGGTAAACATATAAAACCTGGAGAAGTAAGCCTAGCACATTATGGAGTTCTGTTTTTGGATGAGTTCCCAGAGTTTAGTAAGGATGCAATTGAGGTGTTGCGCCAACCTCTAGAAGATGGTGAAATTTGCATTTCAAGGGCAAACAGTAGTATAACTTATCCGGCAAAAACAACCTTGATTTGTGCTGCAAACCCATGTAAATGTGGCTTTTATTTGGAACCATCGAAGAATTGTAATTGCACGCCCAAAATGGTTCAGCAATATTTTGGAAAGCTCAGCCAACCGCTACTAGACAGAATTGATATTCATGCAGAGGTGCATCCTGTAAAATATGATGACCTAGCAAAAAATGAAGTAGAAGAGACATCTGCTGTTATTCGAGAGAGAGTAAATAAGGCAAGAAATATACAAATAGATAGATATAAGGGCTTAGGCATTTTCTCTAATTCTGAGTTATCGCCATCACTAATAAAAAAGTATTGCGAACTAGACAGATTTACGTCCAATTTGCTTCGAAGGGCATTTGAAAAACTAGGACTTAGTGCACGGGCACACGACAGAATTTTAAAGGTTGCAAGAACAATTGCTGATATGGAGGGCTCTGAATTAATAAAATCTGAACACGTTGCCGAGGCAATACAATATAGAAGCTTAGATAGAATAAGGATATAGGGCGTCAACACTTACATAATTTTGCGTATTACTATAAATTTATATTACGAGGAGGTTGAATATGAGGGAAATTGAATATTGGATATGGATATCTTCATTAGAAGGGATGAGTGCTCTTAAGTCAATGGGGTTGCTTCAAATATATAAACACCCAAGAATTATATATGAAATGTCGGAGCATGAGCTGAAAAAGACCAGGCTTCTGACTGAGAAAAATATCCAAGAGATATTAGATATACCGAAAAGAGAAAGAGTAAAACAAATCTATCAATTAATGATTAAACATAATATAAAAATGATTAACATATTTGATGAAAATTATCCGAATAAACTAAAGCAGATATATGATCCTCCAATTGCATTATACTACAAGGGAAAATTTGAGATTAATGATTTTGCTATAGCAATTGTAGGCTCAAGGAGAACGACAAATTATGGCTCTTTTTCTGCAAAAAAGTTGTCATATGAGCTAGCAATGAGGGGAGTTCAGATTGTAAGTGGTTTGGCAAGAGGTATAGACAGCATCGCACATGAAGGCTGTTTGAATGCAAGAGGAAAAACCATAGCAGTTTTAGGTTGTGGGCTTGATAATATTTACCCACCCGAAAACACAAGACTTTTTGAAGATATAATTAAATCAGATGGTTTAGGAATATCCGAATATCCACCTGGAATGCCACCACTACAACATAATTTTCCTGCAAGAAACAGAATAATAAGTGGCATATCTTCTGGTGTATTGGTTGTGGAAGCGGCTAAAAGAAGTGGATCTTTAATAACAGCCTGCTATGCGCTAGAACAGGGAAGAGAAGTTTTCGCCATCCCAGGAAATATAGACAATGCATATAGCAGAGGAACAAACCAATTAATTAAAGATGGTGCAAAAATGGTAATTTGCATAGAAGATATTTTAGAAGAATTTGAATATGGTGAAGTGCTTTTTAATAGTGATATGCAAAATAATTTTTCAAAAAGAGACAGTAAAACAAACTTTAGTATTTTTAAGGGCTTGAGCACAGAAGAAATTAGAGTAGTAAAAATCATATCTAATGGAATTCATAATATTGATGAGATAATTGAAAGGAGCAATATTTCCACAAAGGAAGTTAACAATCTTCTATTTATGTTGGAAATGAAAGGTGTTATTACACAACTACCAGGTAAAATATTTGAAATGTGTTTATAGTAAAAATATTTACGCCCAGAACACTTCATCTTAAGTTCCAAAATATATAGTATGATTACTATTATATTCATTTTAAAAGTGGATGACAAATAAATTTAGCTATGGTACAATTCCAAATATAAATATATAAATATATAAAAAATGGTAATAAACTTATTGTTTTACAGAAGGATATTTGAAACTAATATAAATATAATTATTCTTTGCTGAAAAATTGAACTAAAGGAGAAAATTGAATGTATAAAAGAGTGTTGTTTGTTACCATGATTTTAATAATCATAGGTCTAGTAATAAGCGGGTGCAGTTTTCCAAAGTCAGAAATAAAGCAAGAGAGTGGTTCTACTCAAACATTAATTAGTAATTTAGCGGGACAAAGTGCTTCAACAACAGAGAAATCCTCAGAAGAGTTAAGTACTAATCAAAGTATTGAATATGTGGATGGAGTATACGAAGGACAATCAGCTTTTACATCGGAAAGTTTCTATGGAAAGGCTAAAATAACAATTAATAATGGTCAAATTAGTGATGTTGTTTTTAACATATATGATAATGCCAGAGATAGAGTATTAGATGATAATTATAGTAAAGAAGTATATGCAAGTTCTCCGGATTATCAGGAACAAACAAAAAATGAATTGGCAGGAATAATTAAATATAATAGTGGGTTGATTAGTAAGCAGGATGTTAATAAGGTCGACGTAATTTCAGGTGCAACATGGTCTTACAATATATATAAAGAAGTTTTAGCAAATACTTTGAAGAAGGCTGAAAAATAATAGCTTGTAATACACAAAAAAGAATCGGGTTATTTCGATTCTTTTTTATTTTTTAAAAATTTGTTATGATTATATATAAAATTTATACCTATAGAATTGTGTACTATTATTTAGTGATCACATTGTCATAAATTATAAATTAAATGTGCATAATTGGTGTAAGCAACAAATAAATAGCAAACTCCATATATACCCATTTTAAGCGTAGTTTTACTATTTATTTAATCCTTTTAGATAATGAATTGTTAATGCAAGGTTGACAGATATCAAAATCCAGTTTAAATTAGTAGTTGTTTAACAAAATTGTATTAACAAATATATATAGTATAAGAATTTAAACACGGAGGAAAAAAATGGCTGATAACCTGGTTATTGTGGAGTCTCCTGGAAAAGTAAAATCCATTGGCAAGTTTTTAGGTAAAGGATATAAAGTTGAAGCATCTGTAGGACATGTTAGAGATTTACCTAAAAGTCAAATTGGGGTGGACATTGAGAATAATTTTGAGCCTAAGTACATTACTATTAGGGGAAAAGGTGATGTAATTGCAAAGCTTAAGAAAGAAGCAAAGGCTGCAAATAAAATCTTTCTTGCAATGGACCCTGACCGTGAGGGAGAGGCAATATCTTGGCATTTGGCCAAACTTTTGAACATTGATGAAGAACAAAAGTGTAGAGTCTCATTTAACGAAATAACCCAGAATGCTGTAAAAAACGCAATAAAACAGCCTAGAAAGATAGACTCGGATCTTGTTGATGCGCAGCAAGCAAGAAGGGTTTTGGATAGAATAGTAGGATATAAAATAAGTCCATTACTTTGGAAAAAAGTAAAGAAAGGGCTTAGCGCAGGTAGAGTTCAATCTGTTGCAACAAAAATGATTTGCGATAGAGAGGAAGAAATAGAAGGCTTTGATTCTCAAGAATATTGGACAATAATTTCAAAGCTGGCAAAGCCGAAGGTTAATCCAAATTTTGAGGCAAGGTTTTACGGAACTAAAAAAGAAAAAATTGAGCTTACAAATGAAGATCAGGTAAATGCAATTTTAAATGAAATTGACAAAAGTAAATATATGGTTCAAAAGGTAAAGGAGCAAGAAAAGAAAAGAGTTGCTGCAGCTCCTTTTATAACCAGTACTTTGCAGCAGGAAGCTTCTAGAAAGCTGGGTTTTACTACTAAGAGAACTATGATGGTAGCTCAAAAGCTATATGAAGGTGTTGAAATAAAAGGTCGTGGATCAGTAGGATTAATTACCTATATGAGAACTGACTCAACTAGAATATCATCTGAAGCTCAGGCAGAAGCTAAAGAATATATTATCGGAAAATATGGGACAGAATATATCCCACTGACACCAAGAGTATACAAGAATAAATCGGCTTCTCAAGATGCGCATGAAGCTATACGTCCATCCTATGTTGATTTGACACCAGATGACATAAAGAATTTCTTGAGCCCTGAACAATATAAAATTTACAAGCTTATTTGGAGTAGATTTATAGCAAGTCAAATGTCTTCAGCAGTTTATGATACAGTTAGTGCTGATATTTCTGTTGACAATTATTTATTTAAAGCAAGTGGGTCAAAGGTAAAATTTCCGGGTTTTATGGTTTTATATATAGAAGGCAAGGATGAAGAGTCAGAAGATGAAGAGAACAATCTTCCAGAGCTTTTTGAAGGCGATGTTCTTGAACTAAAAAATAACACACCAAAACAGCATTTTACTCAACCACCTTCTAGGTATACAGAAGCAACATTAGTAAGAGCACTTGAAGAAAGAGGAATAGGCAGACCAAGTACGTATGCTCCAACAATATCTACTATCTTATCAAGAGGATATACTATTAAAGAAAAGAAGCTATTGATGCCAACTGAGTTGGGCAAAATAGTTAATGATATCATGAAAAAACATTTTAAAGATATTGTTGATGCAGAGTTCACAGCACAGATGGAAAATGAACTTGACTCTGTTGCAGATGGAGAAAAGGCTTGGAAGGATGTTCTGAAAGAATTTTATGCTAGTTTTGGAGGTGTATTGAAAGAAGCTGAGGAAAGCATCGGTGATGTAGAATTACCTGTAGAAGTTTCTGACGTACAGTGCGATAAGTGCGGAAGGTACATGGTTGTCAAGCGTGGACGATTTGGAACATTTTTGGCCTGTCCAGGATTTCCAGATTGCAGGAACACAAAAGCTATAGTTGAAGAGGCAGGTGTTTTATGCCCGATTTGCCAAGGTAAAGTGCTTATAAAAAAGACAAAAAAAGGTAGAAAATATATAGGCTGCGAGAGAAACCCAGAATGTACATTTATGAACTGGGATATGCCAAGCAAAGAAACTTGTCCTATCTGTGGTTCTTTCATGCTTCAAAAGTCTGTAGGCAAAAAAATGATATTGAATTGTAGTAATGAAAAATGTACAAGCAATGCAGAAGCTGTGGCAAAGAAGGAATTTGAAGCTAAAAAGGAATCTGCAGCGAAAAAAGAAACCGCAGCTAAAAAGGAATCTGCAGCAAAAAAGGGATCTGTAGCGAAAAAGGAATCTGCAGCAAAAAAGGGATCCACAAAGAAAAAGGAATCTACAGCAAAGAAGGAATCTGTAGTAAAAAAGGAATCCACAAAGAAAAAGGAATCTACAGCAAAGAAGGAATCTGCAGTAAAAAAAGAATCCACAAAGAAAAAGGAATCCATAACAAAAAAGAAATCTACAGCAAAAAAGGAATCCGTAGTGAAAAATGCTAAATAAGTTTTATATATCTTGTAAGTGAAGATTTAGTTTTAACACAAACCGGAAGTGCATATTGCCCTTTCGGTTTGTTTATATTTACACTTTTCAAGTAAAAGTGAAACTTAAACTTCTGTCAGTGTTGTAGGCTTGCAGAAGCTAGGTTTTCTATAATTTTTGTATATTATAAAGGAGATTAACATGAACAAAACAATAAATGTAATTGGAGCAGGATTGGCTGGATGTGAGGCAGCATATCAAATTGCTAAAAGAGGGATAGATGTAAAGTTATACGAGATGAAGCCACTGAAATGTTCACCAGCACATCATTCTGAGAACTTTGCAGAATTAGTTTGTAGCAATTCACTTCGGTCAGATCAGTTGGAAAATGCTGTTGGACTTTTAAAAGAAGAGCTTCGTACAATGGATTCCATAATTTTAAGAGCAGCAGATGCAACAAGAGTTCCAGCAGGAGGAGCTTTGGCAGTTGATAGAGAAGGCTTCTCAGAATATGTTACAAAGGCCATTAAAGAAATAAAAAATATTGAAATAATATATGGAGAACAAGATAGTATTCCAGAGGATAATATAACTATTATTGCTACTGGGCCTTTGACTTCTGAACTAATGTTTAATTGTATTGAGAAAGTAATTGGAGATGATTATCTACATTTCTTTGATGCTGCGGCTCCGATTCTAACTTTTGATTCCATAAATATGGACAAGGCTTTTAAGGCTGCGAGATATGGAAAGGGAACGGAGGATTATATAAACTGTCCTATGAACAAAGAAGAATATGAGATTTTTTATGATGCGTTAATTACAGCTGAGTTAGCAGAGGTGAAGAATTTCGAAAAAAACATGGTGTTTGAGGGATGCATGCCAATTGAGAGCATGGCACAACGAGGTAAAGATACAATGAGATTTGGGCCACTAAAGCCAGTAGGATTAATGGATCCAAGAACTAGTATTAAATCGCACGCCGTTGTACAACTAAGACAAGATAACAAAAATGGTACACTTTTTAATATTGTTGGATTTCAAACTCATTTAAAATGGCCAGAACAAAAAAGGGTGTTTAGCTTGATTCCCGGATTAGAGAACGCAGAGTTTGTAAGATATGGAGTTATGCATAGAAATACCTATATTAATTCACCAAAGCTTTTAGATAACACTTATAAATTACAAAAAAGTGATTCGATTTATTTTGCCGGTCAAATTACAGGAGTTGAGGGATATATTGAATCAACAGCATCAGGATTTGTTGCTGGAATAAATGCAGCAGCGGAGTGTCTAAATAAAGAACGTATTATTTTCCCAGCTAATACATCGATAGGGGCTTTGAGCAACTATATTTCAGATTCTAGTGTGAAAAACTTCCAACCAATGAATGCAAATTTTGGTTTATTTAGTAATGTTGATACCAGTATTAGGGATAAAAAGAAAAGAAATTCTGAAATTGCGCAAAAATCATTAGAAATTGTAGGCCAAGTTTACAATAATGTAAAAAAGTGGACTGAGTAATTAGTCCTATTATCTGCAAATAAAAACTAAATTTATTGTATTATTACTTTTATTATGCTAGAATTTATCTAATATTATTCGATTTTGTAAATGTTTTTAGGGGGGTGCAATTAGGTGATACAGAATTTGTACGGAAAAAGCAATATTATGGAGAAAGCCCTTGATGCATCTTTAGCTAGAAATGATACCATATCACAAAACCTAGCTAATATTGATACTCCAAATTATAAGAGAAAAGATGTCGCTTTTGAACAATATCTTAATGATTCACTTAATAAAACGAATTTAGAAGGAAATTTGACAGATAAAAGGCATATTGCTATTAATAGTAAAGATATAGACAAAATACAACCAACTGCAACAGATGGCAACTCAGATGTTAGCATGCGTATTGATGGAAATAATGTTGATGTTGATAGCGAAATGGCATATTTAGCTAAGAACACAATAAAATATAACACCTTGATTCAGTTAATAAATAGTAACTTTAGCAAGATTAAAAATGTTATTAGAGAAGGGAAATGATGAGTAATGGGTTTCTTTAATTCACTTGATATCGGAGCTTCAGGGTTAACTGCCCAAAGGGTAAGAATGGATACTATTTCTCAGAATATTGCAAACGTAAATACAACCAGGACAGAGAATGGTACTCCTTACAGGAGAAGAGATGTTGTATTTGAAGAACGTACAGATCCAAATTCTTTTTCTTCTGTTCTATCAAATGCCAGTAATAAGTTATCTGATGGGCAAGGTGTACGAGTAACTAAAATAGTTGAGGATTCTTCTGATTTTAAGAAGATATTTGACCCTGGACACCCAGATGCTGACGTAGATGGATATGTTAGTATGCCAAATGTTGATGTTGTTACAGAGATGGTCAATATGATTTCTGCAACGAGATCATATGAGGCTAATGTTACTTCAATAAATGCTACAAAATCCATGGCTTTAAAAGCGTTAGAAATAGGCAAGTAATTCAAAAGATAAATTAGGTTAACCCCATTTGCATGTGGTTACAAGTCATTTGGCATATGGGGAACATGGAGGCTAGAATGGCAATTAATAGTATTTCTGAAGTCAAACAATTGATACCAAGCAACATTGGACTAAGTGGTATTGATGAGCAGAGTAAAGCACCAGAGGTTAGTTTTGGTGAATATCTTAATTCTGCTCTTACTAAGGTATCTAACCTTGAAAATCAATCAAATCAAATAAAAGAAGATTTTGCATTAGGCAAGACTGATAATATTCCAGAAGTATTAATCGCTGGTGAAAAGGCTAATATAGCTTTGCAGTTTACTATGCAGATAAGAAATAAGGTTGTTGATGCGTATTCCGAGATTATGAGAATGCAGATTTAGTGTTTACATAATGTTGGATTTTTTTATTTTGTAATGTGATAAGTGCTATATCGAAAACGTACGAAGGATAAATTTATAATATCGAGGTGGTAGTGTTGCCAGAATTTTTATCTCGAATGATCAAGCCGCTCCTTGACTTCTGGAAGGGATTAGATAAATCCCAAAAAATTAGAATTTATGTATTAACGGGTATAGTTACAGTTGCTGTTGGACTAGGTCTATTTTTAATTACAAGACCTACATATACCACAGTCATCGAAAACGCTAACTCAACAGATTTAGCGGCTATGCAGAAAATACTAAGCGAAAAAGGAATAGCTTATAAGTCAACTGATGATAAATCGGGTATTATTGTAGATGTTAATGACAGTGATTCTGCTCATTTAGAATTGGCTACTGCAGGTTATCCTAAAAACGGTTTATCTTTTGCCGATGCTCTGGGCAATATAAAAATAAATACAACTGAGAGTGATAAAAAGCACATTTGGCAAGAACTTGATGAAGCAGATATTGTTAGACAGTTGAAGTTAATACAAAATGTTAAGGATGCTAGCGTAACTATAACTAGACCCGATAAAACTCTTTTTATAGATTCTACAGATTCTAAAGACGCAACGGCTTCCGTTATAATAACTCGAAATGGAGAAATTACTCCAATACAAGCTCAAAGTATTGTAAAGATAGTTGCTAGCAGTGTTGAGGGGCTAGATCCTAAAAAGGTTACTGTTGTTGATGAAGAGGGTAACCCTTTGAATTCCGAAAGTGATAATGGAATGAATCAAACTTCTACGCAATATGAAATGAAAATGAAGGTCAAAACTGACCTCGAAAAAAATCTCAGAGATGTGTTAAATGGTCAATTTGATAGTTTTGATACAGCTAAAGTTGTTGTTAATCCAATACTTGATTTTGATACATTAACGCAGACTTCTAAAGAAGTTTCAAATCCTACTGGTATGGAATCTGGTGCGATTGTAAGCAGGGATCAGTCGAAAGAGGATCTTACAAATGGATCTACAGGAGGAACACCTGGAGTCACTGCAAATCCGGGAACTACGCCATCCTACCCAAATGGTTCTACGGAAGCAGAATCTTATAAAAAATCAGCTCTTACTGAAAATTTTGCATACAATGAATTACAAAAGCAGAGTGAGAAGTCACTGGGACAGGTTATCCCAGAAAAAACTACTGCTGCTATAACCTTGCAATATGGCAATAGAATTCCTGATAATACCAAGCTTACTCCAGATTTGATCGCGCAGGTACAGGAGCTTGCAAGCAAAGCGACAGGTATACCGGCCGCAAATATTGCGATTTCAACGCTAAAAATACAGCCACCTACAATAATAATTCCAACAATGTCTGAAAAAATACAAGCCTTAGTTTCAGCTTATGGATTACCAGCATTGTTACTTCTAATGCTTATAATATTAGTTATTATTGCCATTCCAAAGAAAAATAAGAACCAAAATCAAGCTCTTGAACCAGTACTTGCTGGTTTTGATGAGACACTTTCACCAAAGTATAATTTTAATGATTCAAAGCAAGACCCTGTACCAGAGATCGATACGGAAGAAAGATCTGAAGTTAAAAAACAGTTGGAGAAGTTTGTAAAGCAAAAACCAGATGCTGTTGCGCAATTACTTCGTAATTGGTTAACTGATGATTATGAATAGAGTAGAAGAAATAAGAATAAAAAATTAGTAGACTTAATTAATTTTGTGGGGTGAAGAGTTTGGCTAGATCTAGTTCGAAGATTGAATATAGCGGAAGAGAAAAGGCCGCAATGTTGCTTATTTCCTTAGGGCCAGATAAATCCGCTGAAATATTTAAACATTTAAAAGAAGAGGAAATAGAACAGTTAACCCTTGAAATAGCTAATATTAGATCGGTTAGTCCAGATGATAAAGAGAGAATTCTTGATGAGTTCTATCAAATTTGTCTTGCCCAGGAGTATATCGCTGAAGGTGGTATTGGCTATGCAAAGGATATTCTGGAAAAAGCGTTAGGTGCTCAGAAAGCTGTTGATATTATTAATAAGCTTACAGTTTCTTTGCAAGTTAGACCTTTCGACTTTGTTCGTAAGACCGACCCTTCACAACTTTTAAACTTTATACAGGGTGAACATCCACAAACAATTGCATTGATATTAGCATATCTAAAGCCACATCAGGCTTCTGTTGTTCTTTCGGCATTACCACAGGACAAGCAGGCTGATGTTGCTAGAAGAATAGCAACTATGGATAGAACCTCGCCAGATGTAATTAAGGAAGTAGAACGTATTCTGGAAAAAAAGCTCTCCTCATTGGTTACCGAGGACTATACTGCAGCTGGTGGTGTTCAGTCAATTGTAGATATTCTTAACTCTGTTGATAGAGGTACTGAGAAGTTTATTATGGAAACATTAGAAATTGAAGATACTGATCTCGCAGAAGAAATTAGGAGACGTATGTTTGTATTTGAGGATATTCTTACTCTTGATGGTAGATCAATTCAAAGATTTCTTAGAGAGGTTGATAACAACCAACTGGCAGTTGCGCTTAAAGGTGCAACTGATGATGTGCAAAAGCTTATATTCTCTAATATGTCTAAGCGTTTAAGTGAAATGATTAGGGAAGACCTTGAATTTATGGGACCTGTCAGACTTAAGGATGTTGAGGAATCACAGCAGAAGATTGTTAATATTATTCGTAAGCTAGAAGATGCTGGTGAGATAGTTATTTCAAGAGGTGGAGGAGATGAGATAATTGTCTAATAATAAAGTTTTTAAAAATGATCAAGTAAATGTAGGAATACCGTTTCAGATTAGAACTCCATTAACATACCAACCTCCTGTAAAAAAGATTAATTTGAATTTTAAATTAGATACCAACCAATTTGATGAACTTGATAATATTGATTATAAAGCTATAGGAGAAGAAATAGTTTTTAAATCTAAAACGGAAGCAGACTTAATCATAAAGGAAGCTCTTCTTGAAGCCAAAGAAATTATTACTCAGGCATCTATTGATATGGAAGAGCTCAGAAATAAGGTACTCACTGAATCCAAAGATGAAGGATATGGTAATGGTATCACTACGGCTAAGCAGGAGTATGAGGAGTTAATAAATGAGGCTGAGGATATAAAAGAACAAGCAGGAGCTGAGTATAAAAAGATACTAGATTCGATAGAAACGGATACTGTAAATACTATTTTAGAAATTGCCAAGAAAGTTATTAGCCAAGAATTAAAATGTAAAGAAAACATTTTGCTTTTGGTTAGGGATGCTTTTGAGAAGTGCTCAAAAGATCATAAGGCAGTATTAAAGCTTAGCGGGCAAGATTATGATTATATAAATGAGAATAAAGACGAGCTTATTTCAATGCTTGAAAGGTCAGAAGAAATAGAAATCAAGAAAGATTTGTCTTTAAAAGATGGTGGCTGTGTAATTGATACTCCTTATGGAAGTATTGATGCTAGTGCAAATACCAAACTCGATAAGATAGAAAATGACTTTAAGAGTATTTTAGCTGAGAAAATGAATTAAGGTATGCTTATAAGTGTACCTTCTATTATATATTTAAAGAAAGAGAGTCTTTCTTAGGAGGTCAAATTTTAGTGATAGACCTTAAAAAGTACCAATATAAATTGAACTCAAAGGATTATATTGAATATATAGGTAAAGTATCAAAGGTTGTAGGACTCACTATTGAGGCTGATGGTCCTCAAGTTAGTATTGGTGATTTATGCAATATTAATATTTCAAAAGGTGAACCAATTAAGGCTGAAGTCGTTGGTTTTAAAGATGAGAAGGTTTTACTGATGCCATTAGGAGAAATGACAGGAATTGGGCCTGGAAGTACAGTTTCAGCTAATGGTGATATACTGAACGTTGCAGTAGGGCCAGAACTTATTGGCCGAGTACTTGATGGTTTAGGTAGACCTATGGATGATAAAGGTGGACTAAACACTAAGCTTTATTATCGAACAGATAATAAACCACCAAACCCTATGACTAGAAAAAGAATTTCTGAGCCGCTGCCTCTCGGAGTGAGGGCAATTGACGGACTGTTGACAGTTGGTAAAGGTCAGAGAATGGGTATATTTGCTGGAAGCGGTGTCGGTAAGAGTACATTAATGGGAATGATAGCTAGAAATACTAAGGCTGATATTAATGTTATTGCTCTTATAGGAGAGCGTGGTAGGGAGGTTCGTGAATTTATTGAAAAGGATCTAACTGAGGAAGGCTTGTCAAGATCCGTTGTAGTAGTTGCTACATCCGACCAACCTGCTCTTATAAGGCTTAAAGGGGCTATGGTAGCAACGGCAATTGCTGAGTATTTTAGGGATACAGGCAAAGATGTTTTATTATTAATGGATTCTCTAACTAGGTACGCTATGGCACAAAGAGAAGTGGGTCTTTCTATTGGAGAACCTCCTGTATCTCGTGGATATACTCCTTCAGTTTTTTCTGCATTTCCAAAGCTGCTCGAAAGGGCTGGTACAGCTGAGAAGGGCTCAATAACAGGATTATATACTGTTCTAGTTGATGGAGATGATATGACTGAGCCTGTTACTGATACGGCTAGAGGAATTTTGGATGGACATATTGTTTTATCTAGAGCTTTAGCTAATAAGAATCACTATCCTGCAATAGACGTTTTGGCAAGTGTAAGTAGAGTAATGGGTGATATTGTTGATAAAGAACATAAAAAATGTGCCTCTGAGATAAAAAAAACATTGGCCATATATAGTGAAGCAGAGGACTTGATAAATATTGGTGCTTATTTAAAAGGTAGTAGTGCAAAAATTGATTATGCTATTGAATGCGCAGATGGTATAACTTCATTCTTGCAGCAGGAGACTGATCAAAAAGTATCATTTGAAGAAATACAAGCTAATATTTCAAACTTGCTTAAATAAAAGCGTAAGGGGGACAATGAGTAATGCAAAAATTTGGGTTTAGGCTTGAATCTGTTTTAAAGCTTAAGTCGCAGTTAGAGGATAATGCCAAAAATTGTCTCGCTCGTGCCACAAGGGAGCTTGAGAGTCAGAAGGATTACCTAGAAGACTTAAAAAATACTAATGAAGGTTCAATTAATAGCCTAAATGCAGAGGTTGATGAAGGAATTCCAGTGTATAGAATAAGAACGTATAACAGTTATTTGTCGTTTATGAAAAATAAGATAACAGAGCAAAAAGAAAATGTAAACATAGCAGAGCAGGATGTCGATATAAATAGGGAAAGCCTTATCAAGGCAATGCAAGAACGTAAAATTTTAGATAAATTAAAAGAAAAGAAATATCACGAATACGTAAAAGAGCAAAATAAAGCAGAACAGCTTTTAATAGATGAATTAAATAGTTATAAATTTAAAGACGGTTCAGGAGAAGAAAATGCCGGATACTAAAAATGATAATAACGTAAGAAGAGAAAAAACAAATCTTGAGTTAGGTACTGAAGAATCTATTAAAGATATGGGTAAAGGCAAAAAAGGTTCTTTGGATAAAAATAGTACCGCTAGCAAAAATAGTGTATTATTTTATATACTTACTATTATTACAGCTATTCTACTAGTTGCTTTAATTATTGGAGGTGTGCTTTTCTTCGCTATTAAGAACAATATAAATGGAATGGCTGATAGTATGGGCGATAGCATTGACAATATACCAATATTGAGATTAGCTCTGCCGGATAAGCCTAAGGTTGATGATGAAAAGAACATGACTGAAGAGCAGGTGCGAAAAAAATACAATCAAATTAAAGCAGAGAAAGCTACACTCGATAAACAACTTTCTGATTTAACTAATCAAGTGGAACAGTTAAATAAGCAATTATCTGCGAAAGATACAAATGCATCACTACTACAGCAGCAAAAAGAAACGCTTGAAAATGAAAAGCTTAAACTTACCGCTGATAATGCAAGTTTGAAAAAGGATTTTGATAATATTTCTAATGCCATAGCTAAAGGGGACACTGCTGAATTTAAGAAATATTTTGAAAAAATTGATCCAAAGATTGCTGCTGACTTATATGCAGAGATTCTAAAAGATCAAAAAATGAGGGATGATGTTAAAAAATATTGCTCAATATATGAAGCTATGGATGCTTCAGCAGTTGCTGGTATTATGGAGCAGATGGGCAATGGAAAAATGACTTTAATTGTTGAAATAATGAAGAATCTAAAGAAGGATACTTCAGGCGCAATATTAACCGAGATGACACCTGGATTTGCTGCAAAGGTATCGGAACAGCTTGCAAAAGTGTATAGTGTGGGAACTGCAGCAGCTACTAAATGATTTGGGGTAGTTGGGGGATTGCGTAAGCGAACTCCATTACATACATAACAAAGAGGTGAAAGGGGGTGAAATAATGATTAATTACAAAAATCCAGCTAAATTACTTACTTCGGGGATCCAAGATAGTGGCATGTTAAATCTTAAGTTAAAGGTTTCTCAAGGGTCTTCAGCTATAGAGTTTAAGTCTGTTTTTGATAGGACCTTAAACAATGCAACTAAGAGTACATATGCTAGCAATGCAAAAAAAGATGAAAATGGTATTTCTCAAAATTCTCATTCAACAGTAAAGTACAAATCTTTTAGAGATGCCAAGATGGCTCAAAGAGTTAGTTCTAACGAGAACTTAGGCGAAACATCTATAAGAGAAGTAAAGTCACAAAAGGTTGATTCAGAAACTAATAAATTAGAAAATGGTCATGAAGAGTATGATGAGCAAATAAATGTATTGGCGCAAATGCTTGGCTTACAACCTAATGAGTTAATTAAGCTGGCAAATGAGCAAGGTTTTAGTGCAGAAGATTTGAAAGATATAAAAAAACTTACACTTTTCATGGACAAGCTTGCAAATGTTCTAGAGCTTGATGATTCACAAAAAACTATGCTCAATACATTAGCTGCAGAAGTTTCAAAGCAGGTTAAAACAGGGGAAGGTTCTGAATTAGTAACTACTGAAAGTCTTAAAGCAGTGGAGGCTCCGAATGCAGCAAGTGCTAACAATAATACCAATACAATTGATCTTTCAATAATTGCTGATGAGGTAAAGGCAAAGCTGGACCAATTAATTCAGAATGTTACAGTGAAATCAGATTCAGTGAGTTCAGAGATTTCAAAAGTGATTGAAGCAATGAAGTCTCAGATAAACACAAAGGTTTCTGTCAATATTGAACAGATTGAAGTTAAGGGTATCACAGCGGCTTCTGCTACAGACGATATACAAAATACCGAGCAATTATCTGTTGAAGGAAATGTTAACAAGGAGATAGAATCAGCAAAGACAAGTAACTCTAAAGAAGAGGCTAATTCTCAAAATGATGACTCTACTGACACTAAAGCTTTAGTAGATGTTAAAAGTGTAAATACTCAAGTGAGCACAAGTAATGACCAAAATCAGCAAAATGTGCAAGCAATAGGTGATGTAAAGGTTGGTATGATAAATAACCAGATAGAGGCTCAGAAATCAGTATCCTCTATGCCACAACCTATCAAAAGTTCGGAGGTTCTCAATCAGGTTGTAGAACAAGCCAAGGTAACTATTGGACAAGATAAGGCTGAGATGGTTATTCACTTAAAACCAGACAATTTAGGGAAGCTAGAATTGAAGGTCGTGACTGAGCAAGGTATAGTTGCTGCAAAGTTTATTGCTGAGAGTCAACAGGTTAAAGAAATTATTGAAACAAATATGCAGTTGTTAAAGGATTCTTTGCAGAAACAAGGCATTTCAATTAATAGCGTGAGTGTTCAAGTAGGACCGGACAAGCAAGGTGATTACCAACAGCAAAATTCATACCAAAACAAAAATAGTAGTTCAAGTAATAGACAAAAATATGGTAGTAATGAATTAGGTATACAAAAGATGGGTTTCAATACTTTTGAGGCACTGCCAGAAAGACTTGCACAATATGCATATGATTCTAACACAATTAATCTAACAGCCTAATTTAAGGAGGTGGCAATTTGGCAACAAACGCAGTATCAGGATCTATTGAAGACATTATTGCAAAGACCACAAATGCAGCATCTACCAGAAAAACTGGTGGTGATCTAGGCAAAAATGATTTTCTAAATCTTTTAGTTACACAACTTAGGTATCAAGATCCATTAAATCCTACCGATGATAAGGAATTCATAGCTCAAATGGCTCAGTTTAGTTCTTTGGAGCAAATGCAGAATATGAACGGAGCTTTGACTAACTCCCAAGCCTTTAATCTTATTGGTAAAGATGTAACAGCAAGCATTACTGACCCTAAAACTCTTGAGGTAAAAACTGTTCAAGGATTAGTATCAACTGTCAAGATGAGTAGTGGAAAGACCTACTTAGTAATAAACAACCAGGATGTTGAGGCAGACAAGGTAACAGAGGTAAATGACAACATTTATAACACAAACACAAATTTATCAAGTTATACAAATCTTATTGGATATCGGGTTAAGGGTGCTGTGTATGACTCAGAAACTAGTGACTTAATTTACTTGAGTGGTGATGTAAAGGAAATTCAGAAAGGCGTGAATGAGGACTATGCCATAATGGATGGTGTAAGTGCAACTATCTCAGCGGTTACAGATTCAACATCTACTGATCCTGAATTTATTAAGAACTACCTCAAAACCAATGAAGGTAAGCAAGTTAAAATTACCATAAAGGATAAGAATAGTGGGTACTTGGTTCCTGTTACAGCTATACTAAAGAGTTTTGAAACTGACGTGAATGGAAATATTACTGGAGCCGTAGTTCTTGACGATTTACCTGTATCGGTATACAGCGTGTCGAATATACAGAACTCGACAACTCAAACAACAAAGTAATGAGAGAAGGTGAGTTATGGTTATAAATAATAATTATTCAAACAGAATAATAAATTCGCCTTTAACGAGTGGAAAAGTCCAAACCAATAATGTTAAGAGTAACAATACTGGCACTACAGGAGTTGGGTTCGGAAATTTTCTTCAGCAAGCTATAGATAAGGGTACTGGAGTCAAATTTTCAAAACATGCAGAGCTCCGAATGCAGGCACGAAATATTGATTTAACTCCGACTCAGAGAGACAAGATCAACAGTGCCGTTTCAATGGCTCAGCAAAAAGGCGTAAAAGATTCATTAGTTATACTCGATGATATGGCGTTTGTGGTAAATGTAAATAGCAAAACAGTCATAACAGCAGTAAAGAACAATGAGTTAAGGGAAAATGTTTTTACAAATATTGATGGAGCAATTTTTGTATAGTAGTTAAAAATCAGCTGGACCCTATTGGGAGGCTGTAATACGTTCCTGAATGACGGATGGAACGAAAGAATATACCTTAATATACGAGGGGGTCAATAAAGATATGATGAGATCAATGTTTTCTGGTGTATCTGGACTTAGAGCACATCAGACCAAAATGGATGTTATTGGTAATAACGTTGCAAATGTAAACACAGTTGGGTTTAAATCAGGTAGAGTAACCTTTCAAGAAGTATTTAATCAAACACTTAGAGGCGCAGGAGCACCAGATGCTGCTACGGGTAGAGGTGGTACCAACCCTATGCAGGTTGGCTTGGGTATTGGAGTTGGAGCTGTTGATACAATGATGACAGCTGGTAGCTCAGAGAGAACCGATAACCCAACAGACTTGTCAATTTCAGGAGAAGGTTTCTTTATAGTAAAAGGTTCAAAGGCTGATACCTTTAAATTTACTAGGGCTGGTAATTTTGGGTTAGATAAGTTAGGAAATCTCGTTTCAGGTGGTGGTATGAATGTATACGGCTGGCAGAAATATGAGCCTCAAACTGATGGATCAGTTAAATTTGATACAGAAATACCAGTAGAGCCAATTAATCTGTATTCAGATGATTATAACAAAAACAAAAGAATAATCTCAGCTAAAGCTACTGAGAATGCAATATTTGCAGGAAATCTGAATTCAGCTGAGCCTAAAATTGCAGCTACAGGTACGGATGCACAGTTTACAACTCCATTTACTGTATATGACAGCTTGGGTAATAGCCATGAGGTATCCTTGAATTTTAGAAAGACAGATGTTACTGCAACACAAACTACATGGACTTACGATATAGTTTCAAAAGATAGTTCTACGTTTGCTCCTGCTGGTGGAACTATTGCATTTAATGAAAAAGGTAAACTAGTAACAACCCCTTCAACATTACTTGTAAATATAACACCAGTAGCTGACACTGGTACTAGTGTATTTCCTGTCACTCTTGATTTTAACAAGATGACAATGTTTTCAGCTGATAGTTCTGTAAAACCTGCAAATGTAGATGGATATTCAACAGGTAATCTTGTTACCTTTAATGTTGGTTCTGACGGAATGCTCACTGGTATTTATAGCAATGGACAACAGCAGCCATTAGGACTTGTTGCACTTGCAAGCTTTGATAATCCAGCAGGTCTCCAAAAGGCTGGAGAAAATTTATTTATTCCAACAACCAACTCCGGAAACTTCACAAAGGGACTGAAAGTTGGTTCACAAGGTGTAGGAACATTAAACCCAGGAACTCTTGAAATGTCAAATGTTGACCTTTCAAGGGAGTTTACTGATATGATAATTACTCAAAGAGGCTTCCAAGCAAATAGTAGAATTATTACTACATCAGATGAGATGCTTCAAGAACTAGTAAACTTAAAGAGATAAAGAAATAAAATATAAAAACACTACCATAGACCTAAGGCTTTATGCCTGAGTCTATGGTAGAATTAACTCGAATTTAGTCTTGTTATGTAGACCGTTTGAAAATTATCTATTGTCTTTTTGGAGTAATAATATTATGATTAGATTAACTAAACTAAACAGAACTTCATTTATATTAAATTGTGAATTATTTGAGATGTTAGAAAGTACACCAGATACAATGATAACAATGAATAACGGCAAAAAATTTGTTGTTATTGAAAGTATTGAAGAAGTAGTAGATAAGGTGGTACAATACAAACGTAGTATTTTCGGGCTGAAAAATGATATTTCGACTTGATTTTTATATCAAGAGTAATATAAAAGTAAATTTTACATTTTTTTATGATATTAATGTTTTTAACTAATGCAATTTAATTTTATTTGCTAGTTATTAAACTTTAAGGAGGAAAAAGTTTTGGAAGGAAAAAGCAGCTATTTTGTTTTGCTTGTTATAGTGGCATGTTTATCAATTACTCTTGCTTTCCTTGCAATAGGCTATTTCATTATAGGGATTGGAAACTCAAGCCCAGAAAAAGAGGTAGTTCTAGTAACAGAGCAAATTCCTGGTGAAGATAAACTTTCAAGTAAAGTTATTTTTGAGACTAAGAATTTTAATCTAAAAAAGACTGATAACAAGCAGGTTGCAGTTATTATGGTCGGTGCAAGTATGAAGCATTTTAAGACTCTTGATGATGATAAGATAAAAGAAGTAGATATAGTTGCAAAGATTGATTTCTATGAAAAGGAAATAAACTCTGCTATTGGTACATATTTTGAAAGATTAACATTAGAGGATGTACAGCAAGCAGGTGCTAAGCAAAAAGCTTCAGAAGACTTACTTAAAATAATAAATGATATTTTATGTGAAAATGATGAAAAAGCGAGTCCTCTTGTGTATTCGATTACTCTTGAATGGTTTTATCAATAGGAGGTGGGGCTTGTGGGAGATATATTATCTCAAAATGAGATTGATGAGCTGCTAAGGGCTCTTACCACTGGAGATATAGATGTCCAGCAGATTCAATCTACGAAAACTGAAAAGAAAGTAAAGCTACATGATTTTAAAAAACCACCAAAGTTTGCAAATGACCATAAACGTACACTACAGTTCATTAATGAAAACTATGCCAGATTAGTCCAGTCATTTTTGTCTGGATACTTGAGATCCTTGGTTCAAGTTGATGTTTTGTCAGTAGATGCGTTGCAATATAGTGAGTTTAGTAACTCGTTGGCAAACCCAGTAGTACTTGGAATAGTTGACTTTAGTCCCTTAAATGGTTCAATCATTTTTGAAATGGATCCAAGTATTGCATATTCCTTAATTGATAGAATCCTCGGTGGAAGAGGGTCAGCTATGGATAGAGTTAGATCATTTACTGAAATAGAGTTGGCCATTTTAGAAAGAATTATTATTCAAATATTAAATTTGATGCGTGAACCGTGGGAGAGTATTATATCTATAAAACCAAGGTTGGAAAAAATAGAAACCAACGCTCAATTTGCACAAATTATTCATCCTAATGAAATGGTGGCTTTAATAACACTAAACGTTGTAGTTGGTGAAGTAAAGGGTATGATTAACATATGTATTCCTCATATGGTAGTAGAGCCTATAATGCCAAAGTTAAGCACTAAGCTTTGGTTCACAAATATTGAAAATGAAAAAATTGAACATAACAAACAAGATATTGAATTCAAGATTGAACACACATATGTGCCTGTGAGAGCACTCTTAGGCAGGACAGTAATTAATGTTAGTGAATTTCTTGATTTACAAGCTGGAGATGTAATACCACTTGAAACTAGCGTGAATGGTGACTTAGAAGTATTGGTAGGAGATTTACCTAAATTTCATGCTAAGCCGGGTGTAAAGAAAAATAAGGTTGCAGTGAAAATCACTGAAGTGATGAGAAGGGAGGAAGATTAAAAATGGGAGATATGCTGACGCAAGCAGAGATTGATGCTTTATTAAATGGCACTTCCTCTTCCGAAGAACCCGATGACAGTGTTAGTAATTTTGATGACGATAGTTTGACTATTCAGGAAATTGACGCCTTAGGTGAAATTGGAAATATAAGCATGGGTACTTCCGCAACAACTCTGTTTACCCTTTTGTCACAGAAGGTTACAATTACTACTCCAAATGTAACAATAACAACATGGGGAGAAATCTCAAAGAGTAAATCTTCACAATATGTTGCTGTTAAGGTAGAGTACACTGATGGTTTAATGGGTAGTAACCTATTAATATTGAAACAGAAGGATGTTAAAATAATAACTGATTTAATGATGGGTGGAGAAGGCACAAATACTGATGGAGAATTAACTGACCTCCACTTGAGTGCAATCAGTGAAGCTATGAACCAAATGATTGGTTCTTCAGCAACATCAATGTCATCCATGTTTTCTAAGCGAATAGATATTTCACCACCAAAGGCATATCTTCTCAATTTTGAAAATGGTGATCCCTATGGTGATTTTGAAACAGATGAGAAGCTTATAAAAATAGCCTTCAAAATGGTAGTTGGTAATTTAATTGATAGTGAGATAATGCAGCTCCTACCAATGAAATTTGCTAAAGAGTTGGTAAATACACTATTAAATTCGTCAAGTTCAAATCAGAAATCTTCTCAAAGTGAGCAGAAATCGCAGATACCTGCCCCTGAGCCTATGATGCAACAGCCTATGATGCAACAGCCTATGATGCAGCAGCCTATGATGCAGCAGCCTATGATGCAACAACCTATGATGCAACAACCTATGATGCAGCAACCTATGATGCAGCAGCCAATGATGCAACAACCTATGATGCAGCAGCCAATGCAAGGGTTTGGATTTGATGGTAGTTATCAGGAGTTACAGAGGCCAAGAAATCCTGTTAGTGTGCAACCTGCACAGTTTCAGGCGTTTGATGATGGACTATCTGCTTCTGAAAAAAAGAATATTAGCCTTATAATGGATTTACCTCTGCAAGTTACTGTTGAATTGGGAAGAACTCAAAAATTAATTAGAGATATTTTAGAGTTTGGAGCCGGTTCAATTATTGAACTTGATAAACTTGCAGGTGAACCAGTTGATATATTGGTAAATGGAAAAGCTATTGCTAAGGGAGAAGTTGTTGTTATTGATGAAAGCTTTGGTGTGAGGATTACAGATATAATTCATCCGTCAAAACGATTATAGTTATGAAAATCAACGAATAATTAAGGAGAGAGAAGTTATGGGGAAGAGTATTTTAATTGTTGATGATGCAGCATTTATGAGAATGATGATAAAGGATATATTATCAAAAAATGGCTACGATATAGCAGCTGATGTTGACAATGGGTTAAAAGCAATAGAAAAATATAAGGAACTTACTCCTGACTTGGTTATAATGGATATTACAATGCCAGAAATGGATGGAGTAACAGCTGTAAGAGAGATAAAGAAAATTCATCCAGATGCAAAAATAATTATGTGTTCCGCTATGGGACAGCAGGCAATGGTTATTGAATCAATTCAAGCAGGGGCAAGAGATTTTATTGTTAAGCCATTCCAAGCAGACCGTGTAGTTGAAGCAGTAAAAAAGGTTATAGGTTAATAGTAAATAAACTTTTAGCGATGATATCCTGCTGATTGCTATAAATTTGTATGGTTCCATTTTATGGATTATCATATAATTTTGGTTAGATAACAGCAGGATATTTTGTAATAAGTTATTGTGAGTCACTTATATTTTTAAGTGTCTACTAAAACATTTCATTGGGGACATTGGAGTTAAAAATGGGTATCTATGGTAAGTATTTTTCTGTTATTTTTGCGTTTATAGTTGTTTTAATATTATTACTTTTTACAACTAAATATTTAGCATATAAGTCTAAAAAAATGCTAAAGGGTAATTATATGCAAATTGTTGAATCATTAAGCCTAGGTGTAAACAATAGACTTCACCTCATAAAGGTAGACAAAGAATTTATTATTATCTCCGCTACAAATAAGAATGTAGAGTTCCTAGCTAGGGTTAATATTAATGACTATGAGGAAGAAGAACTTATAAATCCTTTATCGGAGGTCATTGACTTTAAATCTTTACTGAAAAAGAGTATAAATGGTTCTAATTTTAAGAATCAAGCGAGACGGGAATCTGAAGTAAAAGCAGATGATATATTAAAACAGAAACCTACAGGCACCGATGAAATCCAAAATAGCAATATAACATTTAAGGAAAATTTAGAAAAATTAAAACACTTAACTAAAACTATTAATGGTAAACGGAGTGAAAATGAACAAGAAAAATAAGATTAAAAAAATTATATTTTTAATAAGTGTTTTGGTAATTGTTTTATGCTTAATAGGTGGACAAGCATTAGCTGCTGGTCCAAATGTGTCGATAACTAAAGACGGAATAAATATTGGTTCTTCACAAGATCCAAAGGAGGTATCCTCCAGCATACAGCTATTATTGTTACTGACTGTTTTATCAGTTGCACCTTCTATTCTGATAATGATGACAGGCTTTACAAGAATAATTATTATTTTGTCTTTCTTAAGAAATGCTCTGGGTACTCAACAAATGCCTCCTAACCAGGTTTTGATTGGGCTTGCATTATTTATTACTTTCTTTGTAATGACTCCTGTTTTAACTGATATTAATGATAATGCATTCCAACCATATAACAAAGGGGAAATAAACCAGCAGATGGCGCTTGATAGGAGCTCTCAATCAATTAAGACCTGGATGGTTAAGCAGATTTTTAGTAATAAACGTGAAAAGGACTTGGAGCTGTTTATGACTCTAGGAGGTCAAAAAGATCCTATAAAAGTTGTGGATGCGCCAAAGCTATCGCTGACAATTGTAGTTCCAGCTTTTTTGATTAGTGAACTCACTGTTGCGTTTAAATTTGGTTTTCTGATATTTTTACCGTTTTTAATAATTGATATGGTGGTATCTAGTACTTTGATGTCAATGGGTATGATGATGCTACCACCGGTAATGATATCATTGCCATTTAAAATACTGCTGTTCGTGTTAGTTGATGGATGGGGTATGTTGACACAGTCAATAGTACTCAGTTTTGCCCGGTGACAAGGCTTAGGGCAATTACTAGCAATATTAAATAGACGGCAGCTAAAAGTAGCATTCGAAAGTAGCATTCTAAATTAGATAGTTATTGCACTCTGGGGGTAAATGTTAACATGGATGAAAGTAGTGTCATTTACATTGCACAAGAAGCTTTAAAAGTTATAGTATATGTATCAGCTCCTGTTTTGATTATTAGTATGGTAGTTGGTTTAATAATAAGTATATTTCAAGCTACTACTCAAATTCAAGAGCAGACATTAACATTTGTGCCTAAGATTCTCTCTGTAGTTGCTGCTATTGCTATTTTTGGTTCATGGATGCTTAGGGTACTTATAGAATATACGCAGAATATTTTTATTAATATAAATCAATTTATAAAGTAGAACCACTTATCCTTATCAAAAGTAAATTAATTTTTGTGCGGAATTGGTTTTAGTATATATGTTTTTAGGAGTTGAGAATGTGCAGATACCTTTAGGTATGTTGCTAAATAATGTGGAGCTTTTTCTTCTTATATTTGTGAGAATGACTGGTTTGTTTGTTACTGCTCCAATTTTTGGCCGTAAAAACATACCTGTTTATTTTAAGATAGGCTTTGCCTTTACATCAGCTATACTAATGGCTAATGTTATAAAGGTTGATCATATTATTGCGACAGATAGCTTTTTACTTTATTCACTATATATTATTAAGGAATTTTTTGTTGGCGTTGTGATAGGGTATGTTGCATACATCATTTTTACAAGTATTTATATAGCTGGTCAAATAATTGATATGCAAATTGGATTTGGTATGGTTAATGTTTTTGATCCTATCAGTAATATTCAAGTCCCTGTAACTGCAAACCTTTATTTTATACTAGCGATGATAATATTTCTTGTAACTAATGGGCACCACGTGTTAATTAAAGCACTGTTTAAAAGCTTTGATTTGGTACCGCTTGGAAGTGCGGGGATTGCCCCTAAGATGATGGATGACCTTATAGGAGTTTTTGGGCAAATATTTACAATAGGCTTCAAAATAGCTGCTCCTGTTGTGGCTGCTGTTTTAATTACAGACGTAGTACTAGGCATAATTTCAAAAACTATACCGCAGATGAATGTTTTTGTATTAGGTATGCCACTCAAAATATTTATTGGAGTAATAATTGTTATGATAACAATACCTGCTTTTATATATATAGTAGTAATGTTGACTGATAGCATGAATATAGAATTATTCAAATTTATTAAAGATATGGGGAGTAATCCGTAGAGGACATTCAATGAACAAATTGCTTGATGTAGGGGGTTGGGATGATAAACACCACTCCGGAAAATCTATCTAAAAAGCATTATTGTGGGTTAAAGCTAAATTATCAACTTTTTGCATCTGGGGGAGGGGCGGACAAGACAGAAAAAGCAACTCCTAAGAAAAAGGGTGATGCAAGAAAAAAAGGACAGGTATTTCAAAGCAGAGAATTGTCTGGTTCATTGATTTTAATTATTATGATTGTTACTATAAAAGCTTTTGGATCAACTATATACGGCCAGATATCTCAGTATATGAAAAAAGCTTTTACGCAATATCTTACAATGACTGACGTTTTAGACGTTAGTATAATTGCAAAGATTTTTATTGATGGCATACTAGTGTTTGCAAAAACAATATTACCTATGTTTTTAGTTGCTGTATTGGCTGCTTTAATAGTAGGATATGCACAGGTTGGGATTTTGTTTACTTTTGAGACATTAAAGCCTCAAGGTAACAGAATAAATCCACTCAGTGGCTTTAAGAGAATATTCTCTGTGCGCTCGGTGGTTGAGATGCTTAAATCTATTTTAAAAATTGTTATAGTTAGTTGGGTCGCTTACTCTTACTTAAAGTCTAAGGCCGATGAAGTTATAGAATTGATGAGTGCGGATTTACTCAATGTATTATCTTTTATTGGCGATGCGGCATTTACTGTAGCACTTAGAATATGTTTTGCAATGGTTATTCTGGGATTGTTGGACTTCTTGTATCAGAAGTTTGATTATGAAAAGAATTTGAAGATGACGAAGCAAGAAATAAAGGATGAATATAAACAAACAGAAGGTAACCCGGAAATAAAGCAAAGGATTAAGCAGAAACAGCGCCAGATGTCTATGAAAAGAATGATGCAGGATATACCAAAGGCAGATGTAGTTATTACAAATCCTACACATTTTGCTGTAGCTATAAAATATGATGCACAAAAGTCAAGTGCTCCATTTGTTGTAGCGAAAGGGCAAGACTATATAGCTCTTAGGATAAAGCAAATTGCGACAGATAATAAAGTTCAGATAGTAGAAAATAGACCTTTAGCGAGGACACTTTATAGTACAGTTGACATTGGAGAGGCTATACCACTTGAATTATATCAGGCTGTTGCAGAAATACTTGCATTTGTATACAATCTTAAAAATGGTAAAGTCGGCTAGAATTAATTATTTTACTACAAAAAAAGGAGGGGCAAAAACGTGAGAAAGCTAAATAATTATTTTATTCCAATCATTGTTTTATTATCAATTTTGAATCTTATTTTGCCAATCCCTTCAGTTATGCTTGACTTTTTATTGGCAATTAATATAATTCTTGCGGCTATAATAATGCTAAATACTATATATTTAAAATCAGCATTAGATTTATCAGTTTTCCCCACATTAATTGTTATAACTACAATATATAGACTGTCACTAAATGTAACAGCAACAAAACTTATTTTGTCCAAAGGTGAGGCTGGTGAAGTTATTAGAGGCTTTGGTTATTTTGTAGGTGGAAATAACCTTGTAGTTGGTTTTATAATATTCTTTATTATCATGATTGTAAATTTTCTTGTTATCACAAAAGGTTCTGAAAGAGTTGCAGAGGTTGCAGCAAGATTTACCTTGGATGCTATGCCTGGTAAGCAGATGGCAATTGATGCGGATTTAAATACTGGACTACTTAGTGAAGCTGAAGCCAAAGAACGTAGAAGAAAGGTTCAGAGAGAGGCTGATTTCTATGGTTCTATGGATGGAGCAAGTAAATTTGTAAAGAACGATGCTATTGCAGGTATTATTATTACATTTCTAAATATTGCAGGTGGTCTTATTATTGGTGTAGTAATGAGAGGTGAGGAAATTACTGCTGCACTTCAAAACTATACTATTTTAACAATTGGTGATGGTTTAGTGAGTCAGATACCTGCACTCATGATATCAGTTGCAACCAGCTTCATTGTAACACGAGCAGGAGCTGAGTCTGACCTCAGTAACGACGTTTTAAAACAACTATTTTACAATCCAAAGGTTCTTTATGTTGCAGCTGCGCTTAGTTTGGCCATGGCACCAGTTTTAACTCCTATACCTTTCATTATTCTTGCTGGTTTATTGGTGTTTGTAGCATATAAGATTAAGCAACTCCAAAAAGAAGCTGTTAAAGATGAAGAGGTTCAAATTCAAGAGAGCGAAGTTGACGAAATTAGAAAGCCTGAGAATGTGGTAAGTCTTTTACAAGTAGATCCAATCGAATTAGAGTTTGGATATGGTATAATCCCATTAGCCGATCCTAATCAAGGTGGAGATTTATTAGATAGAGTAGTTCTGATTAGAAGACAACTAGCACTTGAATTGGGAATGATTGTCCCTGTTATTAGACTCCGAGATAATATTCAGATTGGACCAAGTGAATATATTGTAAAAATCAAAGGCTCTGAGGTAGCTAAAGGAGAGCTTTTATTTGATTATTTTATGGCAATGAATTCGGGTGATGTAGAAGAGGAACTAGAGGGAATACAAACTACTGAGCCTGCATTTGGGTTACCAGCTCTATGGATTCAAGAAGGTCAAAGAGATAAAGCAGAAATGCTAGGGTATACAGTTGTTGATCCACCATCTATCATTGCTACTCATTTGACAGAGGTTATTAAAAAGCATTCACATGAGTTATTAGGTAGACAAGAAGTACAGACGCTTGTTGATAATCTCAAGCAGAGTTATCCTGCTATTGTGGATGAGTTAGTTCCTAAATTAATGAGTATAGGTGAGATTCAGAAAGTGCTTGCAAACCTCTTAAAAGAAAATGTATCTATTAGAGATATGGTTACTATTATGGAGACCTTGGCAGATTATTCTCCAATGTCTCACGATGTGGACGTGCTTACAGAGTATGTAAGGCAAGCCCTTGGAAGGTCAATTTCTCAGAAGTTCTTTATTGGAAATTCCAAGGTAATTACTATAGATCCAAAGGTAGAGCAGATGATTCTGGACTCAATACAGAAAACAGAATTTGGTTCATATTTAGCTCTAGATCCTTCTGTGTCTAATTCAATAATAAATAATGTGTCAAAAAATGTAGGACGGTTGGTACAACTTGGAAGTCAGCCAATCGTACTTGCATCACCAATAGTTAGATTGTATTTCAAGAGGCTTACTGAAAATGTTTTACCTGGATTGGTAGTTTTATCCTATAATGAAATTGATCCTGGAATAGAAGTCCAATCTGTTGGAACAGTTAGCGTTTAGCAGGGGCGGGGATATTAATATATTTTGAGAATTATTTATGGAGGCTAACAGATGAAGATAAAGCGTTATATGGGTAAAGATACTCAAGAGGCATTATTAAAGGTTAAAATGGATCTCGGGAATAATGCAATAATTTTGAATACAAAGAAAGTTAGGCAAAAGGGCTTTAAAAAATATTTTGCTAGTCCACTGATTGAAGTAATGGCGGCCATTGATGATGACACTGCGAAGATGAGAGAACGTGAGTTAACTAGAATGGTGCCTACCGCAGATGATACTATTCTACAAAAAAATATATTGTCGCAAAAAGAGGAAAAAATTACTGGGCTAGAGAATAAAGTAAGTAATATTGAGAATATGTTGAATAGAATATTAGATATTGTTAAACCTGACAAAATGAATGTTAGTAATGAAATAAAAGAGGACAATAATCAGTTTCCTCAAATATTTCAATTATTATATAATAATCTTTTAAAAAATGAAGTTGATCAAGAAATTGCAAAAGATATTATAGAACAGGTTGAAAAGAGAAGTAATGCTAGAAATATAAATGACGCTTCACTTGTGATGCATTCAGTTATATCCTCTATGCTAGGTAAAGCTGAACCTATTAATTTTAGAAAAGATGGCAAACCGACAGTTATTCTCTTTGTTGGACCAACAGGAGTTGGAAAGACAACAACATTAGCAAAGTTGGCTGCTACATTTATGCTATCTAATAATAAAAAAGTAGGATTAATTACTGCTGATACCTATAGGATTTCTGCTGTTGATCAGCTAAAAACATATGCAGAGATATTAGGAATTCCTATAGTAGTGTCTTATTCAGTTCTAGAAATTAGCAATGAAATAGAGAAATATAGTGATAAGGATGTAATATTAATTGATACAGCTGGATGTAGTTATAGGGATAAACAAAAATTTGATGAGTTAAAGAAATTAATTGAAACTTGCGCAGCTGATGAGGTTTTTTTGGTTTTAAGCACAACAGTTAGCTCAAAAAACTGTAAGGATATAATTAGTAATTATAGTTTTATACCAAATTACAGACTTATTTTTACTAAGATTGACGAGACATCAGTATACGGCAGCATATTAAATACTAAGTGTTACTCGAATAAAAACCTATCATATATAACTAATGGCCAAAATGTGCCAGACGATATTGAAATTGCAAATGTTGAAAAGTTATCAAAAAACTTGTTAGGAAGTATAACTTAACTTATAGGAGAAGATTAATCTTATAGTTATTACACTTGGATATGGAGGTTATTATGATAGATCAAGCTGAGAAGTTAAGGAATATTGTTAAGAATTTAAAAAGTAAATCAGATGACATATCTTCTCAGAATATAGAGCATTCGGTTACTACAGAAAGGATAAAACTTAGTAGTCGTGCAAAGGTAATTGCTGTTACTAGTGGAAAAGGTGGGGTTGGTAAGACAAGTGTCACAGTGAACCTTGCAATAGCACTAAGCCAAAAAGGCTACAGAGTTGTTATTATTGATGCTGATTTAGGGTTGTCGAACATAGATGTTGTTTTTGGAATAGTTCCTAAATATACACTGTTGGATTCTGTTAATGGTGAGAAGAGCATATTAGACGTATTATGTGATGGACCAAACAACATTAAGTTCATTTCTGGGGGTTCAGGTGTACAGGAACTAATAAATCTCGATAAAAACTCGTTAACCGCTTTCATTGCAAACATGTCACTGCTAGATCATATAGCGGATTATATATTGATAGATACAGGAGCTGGTCTCTCAGACACTGTTATGAACTTTGTACTTTCAGCTGAAGAGGTGCTTTTAGTAATTACACCAGAGCCAACATCAATTACTGATGCATATGCTCTTGTTAAAACTGTATCACGTAAAAAAAAGGACTGTATGATTAATGTACTTATAAATAGAGCGGATAGTGAAAATGAGGCTAAGAGTGTATATAATAATTTTGCTATGGTTTCAGATAGATTTTTAGGCATGAAGTTAGATACAATAGGATATTTACCATATGACCATTCGTTTACCCGGTCGGTAAAGATGCAAACACCATATTTACTTAGTTATCCGAAGAATCTTCCGAGTAAGTTGTTTAATGATATAGCTGATTCACTTATAAAGAAGGATTTGAATCAATATAATGTTACACAGCCTGGTATTAAAGGATTTATTAACAGGTTTGTTGGGTTGTTTACCAATTGATAAGGGAGTATACTATTATTAGGTGAGGTAATAGCTTGAAAAAAATTGAGAACTTTAGTGATATTCCAATTGGAACAAAGATGGAGATAAATGTTACTGACCCAATTGAAGGGAAACTAGATATTGGATTTGTAAGTCAAATAGAAGGTTATATAGACGAAAATACCTTAAGGATATCTGCACCAATATTTGAAGCTAAGGTATATCCAATAAGAGTTAACTCACATATCGAGGCCTATTTGTTTTATAAGTCAAACCAGATATATAAAATAGCCGGTTATGTAGTGGACAGGCTTATTGTTGATGATATTGCATTACTTGGTCTAAGAGTTACTGAAAAGATACAAAGGATTCAAAGAAGACAGTTTTTTAGGTTTGATTGTTTTGTTCCTATTATTTTTTATGAACAACAATCAGAAGAACACGAAGATGATACAAAAGAAATTTTTGGACATACAATTGATTTAAGTGGAGGTGGATTGTCTGCTTCAACAGGTGAACCTCTTATCAAGAACAATGAACTTAAGGGAAAGCTCGAATTAGATGATGGCAACTTTATAGATTTTAAAGGAAAAGTAATTAGATGTATTAAAAATATAGTTAACGATGAAGTGAAATATGTTTCATCAATAAGCTTTACAGATATTGACTATAAAAAGCGTGAGATAATTGTAGGATATATATTTAATCAGCAAAGATTACTTTTAAAAAAAGAGCTGAGGTAACTAATGGAGTGTAAAAAGAAGAAAAGTAATGCAATAAAAGTGTTAATTGTAGATGACTCCGCATTCATGAGAAAGGTGTTATCTGAAATGATAGACTCTGAGGAGTCACTTGTTGTTATTGGTACTGCAACTGATGGAAAAGATGCACTCCTTAAGATTAGCTTGCTAAATCCGGATGTCATAACACTCGATGTTGAGATGCCAATTATGGATGGCATCAATTGCTTACAAGAAATTATGCAGAGATTTCCAAAGCCTGTAATAATGCTTAGCAGTGGCACAGACCATGGGGCAGAGCTCACAATTAAGGCGTTAGATGAAGGTGCGGTTGATTTTATTGCAAAGCCCAAAAATATATTTGATATAAAAAACGATAAAAAACGAAACGAAATTATTGAAAAAATAACTATTGCTAATAATATTAGTTTCAAGAGTTCAAAAACTAATATTACTAATATTGATAATAGTGATATATTGATTCAAAACAATACGGTTTTAAAAAACATAATTGCTATTGGATCATCTACCGGAGGTCCTAAAGCTTTGCAGAGTGTAATACCATATTTGCCTGGAGATATACCAGCTGCTATTTTAATAGTACAGCATATGCCTCCTGGTTTTACACATACTTTGGCAGAAAGACTTGATGCAAAAAGTAAATTAGTAGTAAAGGAAGCTATTCATAGGGAAAAGGTATTAACAGGACATGTGTATATAGCACCTGGTGATTACCATATGCTTTTAGAGGTCACTGCAAAAGGTGATATACTAATTAACCTTGATAAATCTCCGCCAGTATGTGGACATAGACCGTCAGTTGATGTAATGATGAGTTCACTTTCTGACACAGGGTTAAAAAACATTATAGGTGTTATTTTAACAGGTATGGGGGCTGATGGGAGCAGTGGTGTAAAAAAATTAAAAGAAAAAAACAAAAGTTTTATTATTGCACAAGATGAAGAAACAAGTGTAGTTTATGGGATGCCCAAAATGGCAGTTCAGACAGGAATGGTTGACAAAGTAGTATCGCTTGACAAAATTTCAGAGATAATTATTCAATTCTTGGGGGTGCGTTAGTATGGATATGAGTCAGTATTTACAAATATTTATTGAAGAGTCAAATGAGCATGTGCAAAGCTTAAACCAATGCCTTTTGCAAATAGAAAAGGATCCTGAGGACAAGAACGTCCTAAATGAAATATTTAGAGTTGCCCATACAATTAAGGGAATGGCAGGCACAATGGGTTTTACTAAAATGACCAAGTTAACCCATGTCATGGAAAATGTTTTGCATGCTATTCGAAACGATGAAATTAAAGTTACATCAGACCTCGTCGACGTACTATTTAAATGCTTAGATGCGCTTGAAAATTATGTAAGTAGTGTTGTTGCAACCAGTGGAGAAGGCGACAAGGAATATAAAAATGTTATTTCAGCATTAAATGAAATTTTAGAAAATAAGGGAATGGTTAGCAGTTCTACAGTGAAGACTCAAGTAGCTAATAATGTAACTCCACTTGAAAATGTTAAGTACATAACTGCACAGCTTGAATTTGATGAATTTGAGCAGCATGCTATAAATAAGGCAATCGATATGGGGTTGAATGCTCTTAAGTTTACCATAGTATTGAATAAAGGATGTTTATTAAAAGCTGCAAGGTCTTTTATCATATTCCAAACGTTAGAGAGATATGGAGAGATTATTAAAGCGCAACCTGTAGTTCAAGACATTGAAGACGAAAAATTCGATTTTGAATTTACTGTCGTGGTTGTTTCTAAAGAGAGCGAACAGCTGTTTTCCAAAGAACTTAATTCAATTGCTGAGGTGGAGGAAGTAATTTCAAGTAAATTAGCTAAATTTGGGGCCGAAGGTATACCTGTAGAAGATGACAAAAAGGCTGAAGTTGATTCCCAATCTAGTGAACATGTAGAGGGAGTAGCAACTAAAGAAGCAGATACTCAGGATACTACCAAGCAAAATACAGCTTCAAAGAAAACTCAGAGAACGGTTAGAGTTGATATTGACAGACTAGATGTATTGATGAATTTGGTTGGAGAGCTGATAATTACAAAAACTAGGTTAGAAGAAACAGATATTACAGCAAAGCCACAAGAATATCATGAGACTCTAGAGTATCTAGCAAGGATAACTACCAACTTAAATGATTCTGTTATGAAGGTTAGAATGGTACCTGTAGAAACTGTATTTAATCGATTCCCAAGAATGATTAGAGATATTTCGAAGGATTTGGGAAAAGAAATCGAATTAGTAATGTCAGGAGAAGAAACAGAGCTTGATAGAACAGTAATAGATGAGATTGGTGATCCACTAATTCATTTGCTTAGAAATTCTTGCGACCATGGACTTGAATCTACTGAGAAGAGAAAACAGCTAGGTAAGTCTGAAGTCGGGAAAATAAATCTTACAGCTTATCAATCTGGTAACAATGTAATCATAGAGGTTACAGATGATGGGGCTGGTATAAACACTCAAAAGATCAGAGCAAAGGCAATTGAAAACGGAATAGTTACTAAGGACGAAGCTGCTGCAATGTCTCAGCAGGAGGCTATTGAACTGTTATTTAGGCCAAGCTTTAGCACTGCTGACAAGATTACTGGACTCTCAGGAAGAGGGGTTGGTCTGGATGTAGTTAAAACTAAGATTGAACAGCTTGGAGGAACAGTTGAAGTTGAAACTCAGAGTGGTAAAGGAAGTAGCTTTTTAATAAAATTGCCACTAACTCTTGCAATTTATCAAGCACTACTTGTAAATGTCGGAACTGAAAAGTATGCCATTCCTTTGGGCGCAATTTATCAAATATACAACTGGCAGGCTGAAGATGTTAAGACAGTTCAAGGACAAGATGTAATTCTTTTGAGAAATATGGTTGTTCCAATCACGAGATTGGCAAATTCATTAGAGGTGCCAGATAGCAATTCCAAAGCTCAAAAGCAACTAAAAATTGTAATTGTTCGAAAAGGTGAAAAGCTTACAGGTTTGGTTGTTGATAGCGTAATCGGGCAGCAAGAAATAGTTATTAAATCACTAGGAAAGCTTTTATCTGGAATTAAATATCTGGCAGGAGCTACTATTCTTGGTGATGGAAATGTCGCACTTATAATTGATGTTAATTCAATAACATAGAAAATAAAAATTTATTATATTTTGTGGCCGTGAATAGCGCGGCTCATGGAGGTTATTATGGCAGATGCACAGATTCATGAATTTGAAACTAAACAGTTTATTGTATTCAGCCTTGGTGAGGAACGATTTGGTCTTGATTCACTTAAAATTACAACAATTGATAGGATGAAAACAATAACTAGGGTACCAAAAACACCTAATTATATCAAGGGAGTAATTAATTTAAGAGGAGATATTATTCCCGTCATGGACTTAAGGGCTAAGTTCAACCTTCCTTTAGCAGAAGAAACAGAGGAGACACGTATTATTATTCTTAAGCTAGAAGAGGTATCAATCGGCGTTATAGTAGATCAGGTACTTCAAACAATTCAGTTAGGAAATGACTCTATAGAAAATGCCTCAAGTTTGATAAATAGCTCAGACTCCGATTATATATTTGGTATTGGTAAAGTTGACGGTGAAATAGTAACTCTCTTAAACTTTGAGAAATTAGTTAAGCTTTGATTAAAAAATATTAAAATTGAGGTAAAAGCAATGACATTAAGTTTTGGTGAGTTAAACAATATGCAGTTAGATGTACTTAAAGAAATTGGAAATATTGGTGCAGGAAATGCAGTAACTTCTTTAGCTAAAATGATAGATAAAAGGGTTGACATGGCAGTTCCGAAGGCTAGAATTTTAGGCTTTGATAAGGTAAGCCAGATTTTAGGTGGAGAAGAGATATTAGTTGTTGGAATATTACTTAGTGTAAGTGGTGATATATCTGGAAGTATCATGTTTATTCTTGATATTAATGCTGCTAGGCAACTTGTTAATATTCTATTTGGTAATAAAGATACAACAAGTTTAGACTTTGATGAACTTGAGCTTTCAGCTTTAAAGGAAATAGGCAATATATTGACTGCATCATATTTATCAGCTCTGGCAGGCTTAACCAATCTTAGGATAATGCCTTCGGTACCAGAATTGGCTATTGATATGGCAGGTGCCATTTTGAGTGTTCCTGCGATTGAATTTGGAAAAGTGGGAGATTCAGTTTTGTATATTGAAACAGAATTCAGTGAAGGCATTACAAAAGTATTCGGGGACTTTCTTTTAATACCGGATGTTGATTCATATGAGGTATTATTAAAAGCATTGGGAGTTATAGAATAATGGATATTGAGATAGTAAAGGTTGGTATGGCTGATTTGAATTCAGCAAATCAGCCTTGTATGATTACTACACTTGGACTTGGTTCATGTGTTGGAGTTGCATTATATGATTCACACACAAAAGTAGTTGGTTTAGCGCATGTAATGCTACCTTCCAGTGAACAGGCAAAAAACAAGAGTAACATAGCAAAATTCGCTGATACAGCAATTATAAAACTTGTAGACGACATGGTGAAATTAGGAGCAAAAAGGGAGAGAATTGTTGCAAAGCTTGCAGGTGGCGCGCAGATGTTTGTTTTTAGTCAAGGCTCAGATTTAATGAGAATTGGCTATAGAAACATAGTAGCTTCTAAAGAAAAGCTTCAAGAATTAAAAATACCTATAGTTTCGGAAGATACTGGCGGTAATTATGGACGAACAATTGAACTTTACTCCAATGATGGCAGGCTCATGATTAAGACCATTGGTTTTGGTGTTAAGCAGATATGATTTTTTATTTTACTGAAGAAAAGAATGTAATATTCTTTACTTGATAGTTTAACAACGAAAGAGGTAAGAATGGAGACAATAATGAAAATCCCTTTTCTACTTGCATTGCTAGCAGCTCTTATAACAGGAGCTATTGGCATAACTAACAATGCTAATACAAATCAAACCTGTATTAGCATGATTATAGCTATGGTGAGTTTCTACTTAGTCGGGGTATTTGTTAGGTCTACTTTAACAAATATTGTTGAAGATCAAAATAAACAAAAGCTTGAAGCTGAAAATGAGATTATGAAAGAGATATTAGAAAAAGAGAAGGCTGAGAGGTTAATGCAGGAGGGACATTTGGGCACAAATCTTGATTTGATTACAGATAACAAGATTGATGATGGTTTCACTCCACTAGATTTATCACAAGCGGTTAGGACAAAAATAAACGAATAATACAATATGTGATATATATGGTATATATTAATTGGAGGATTTACATGATTAGTGTAAATAGTAATCAGCTTTGGAAACAGTTTGCAGAAACAAAAGACCCTGGTTTAAAGGAAAAGCTTATAATTGAGTACGCCTATTTAATTAAGTACGTGGCAGGCAGGTTAAGTATATACTTTGGCTCAAATGTTGAATTTGATGATTTAGTTGGATATGGAGCGTTTGGGCTTATTGACGCTATTGATAAATTTGATATTTCAAAGGGAGTTAAATTTGAAACTTATGCTTCTTTTAGGATAAGAGGCTCTATAATAGATAGTATTCGAGATTTAGATTGGGTACCAAGGTCCTTAAGACAAAAAAATAAAGTCTTAGAAAGAGTTTATGTTGAGGTAGAAAACGAAGTTGGGCATTCGGCTACCGATAAAGAAGTTGCTGAAAAGATGGGAATAAGTATGGCAGAATTCTATAAGCTGTTGAATGATGTAAATGTGTCATCGATGATGTCCTTAGAAGAATTTATGGAACAAAACTATGAGAGAGGGTTAGAAATACTAAGTGATAGTACTGAGGATAAGCCAGAAGCGGCCTTAGAAAACGTCGAAATAAAGGAACTTCTAATTGACTCAATTAATAAATTACCTGATAAAGAAAAAGCAGTAATATCATTCTATTATTTTGAAGAACTAACTTTAAAAGAAATAAGTGCTATAATGAACGTAACAGAGTCCCGAATATCTCAATTACACACAAAAGCACTGCTTAGAATGAGAGGAAAGTTGTTTAGGCATAAAATAATGCTTGAATCATAAAGGAGAAACTATGGCGGATCAAAATGATTTAAAGATATTGGTAACTATTTCACCAGATGAGTTAAAGGCTTTTGTTACACTTTTCAAAGTTGAGGGGAATGCTTCAGCCAGCAAAGATGAAATAATTCGAGCTCTTGAAAATCAAAAAGTTACATTTGGTATTAAGGAAGATGTTATTAATTATTATTCTGAGAATCCAATGTATAATGAGGCAATTTGTGTAGCAGAAGGTATTGCGTCAAAAAATGGCAAAAATGGGGTAGTGATATATCATTTTGATACAACTATTGATAAAACACCCACATTGTTAGAAGACGGAAGAATTAATTATAGAGAATTAAATCTTATACAATCAGTAAAAGTTGGACAAATCCTTTGCACACTTGAACCTCCATTACAGGGAATTCAAGGTCAGACTGTAAAAGGGAAGTCATTGTTGGGGGTCAATGGTAAACCTGCTGTACTACCAAGGGGTAAGAATGTTGCTGTCTCTGAAGATGGTAAATCTCTATATGCTACATCTGAAGGAGAGGTTGAGTTTTTGGATCAATCAAAGGTTAGTGTATACACTAATCATGAAATTCCGGCAGATGTAGACAATTCTACTGGAAATGTCAGCTTTGTAGGTAGCATAATAATTAAAGGAAATGTATTATCTGGATTTAGTGTTGAAGCTGGAGGCAATGTAGAAGTTTATGGTGCAGTTGAAGGTGCGACAATTATTGCTGGTGGAAATATAATCCTCAGAAGAGGAATGCAGGGAATGGGTAAGGGTAAACTTATCGCAGGAGGGGATATTGTTGCTAGATATATTGAATATTGCAATATTGAGGCAAAAAATAATATTCAGTCTGAAGCCGTAATGCATAGCAACGTAAAGTGTGGCAATAAACTGGAGTTAACAGGAAGAAAAGGATTACTAGTTGGGGGAACATGTAAGGTTGGTAAAATTATTGTTGCAAAGGTGATTGGCTCACATATGGCGACAGTTACTGACCTTGAGGTTGGAAGTGATCCGACAGTTAGAGAAAGATATAAAAAGGCAAAGGAAGATGTAGTTTCAATGGAAAGCGATATTAAAAAAGCTGATCAGGCAATAGTAATTTTAAGGAAGCTAGAGAGTATGGGCTCACTTTCGCCAGATAAGCTAGAAATACTGACTAAGAGTGTTCGTACCAAGATATATTTGTCATCAAATTTGGAAGAAGCTAAGAAGGAAATTGCCATTTTGGATGAGAAGCTTCAGCAAGAGGGAAATGGAAAGATTCGTGCATTAAACTTTATATATCCAGGAGTTAAAGTTTCTATTGGTACGTGCGTGATGTATGTTAAAGAACCTCTTCAATATTGTACCTTATATAGAGAGGGCGCAGACATACGTGTCGGTTCTATTGATAAGTAAAGAAAACTAGGCTTGTGTCAAGCATAAGGCGCAGACAAGAGGCTTACTTGCAATTATACTTTTTGAAGTGCAAGCCTACGGCACAGACAGAAGCCTTAGTTGCACTGATACTTTTTGAAGTGTAAAACAATTAGGGGGCGATTATATGTCTGTGAGGCCTATGGACTTTCAGGTAATGTTTCCAAAAACATCGGAATTATCAAAATCATATAGTGATGTGGCCAACAAAAATCAAGCGATAACTCAACAACAAACAGAACATAATAGAGAAAGAATTGACATTAGCTTGAAACAGGTTGTAGCCAGAGAAAATGTTAAACATGGCCGTGTTAATGAAAAACAAGAAAAAGATAATTCTCAACAAAATGACAAGAAAAAGAAACAAAAGAATATGAGAAATACTCCAACTATTGATATAAAGATATAACTACTTGAGGTGAATATGGAAGCGTTCTATGTATGTATAATATTTTTAGGAGTTTTATTGGTATTTGCATCCCTGTTTTTTATTGTAATGGATAGGGTAAATGGTAAAGATTTTTTTAAAGAGTTTGACCGAAAAAAAGATGAAATGTTTAGCTTGATTCAAGATTCTGAAGAAATGGTGCAGGAACTAAATAGAATGTCTGATTATGTTGTAACAATTATATCTGAGAAAAATCAAGAGTTCTTTAACAAAAGCATTAATTTTAATACACAAGAGTCGTCTGTAAAGTTAGAGGAAGTATCTGTCCATGAGTTGAAAGAATTAGTAGATCAGGTGCAAGAAGAATTGCTTTTACCTAGTGACGAGAATACAAAGCAGAACGAAATATCTGAAGCTGCAGTACCTCAAAACGAGGAACCAGATGTTCAAAGATTGGTTAATACGCAGTTTACTTACAATAAAGAGATTTATAATAAAGACTCTATTGATATTGGAAAAACAAAACTTACTTTGAATAACAGGAGAAGAGAAGTTTTGCAGATGATTGAGCAAGGGCTTAGCAATGATGAAATATCTGATATATTAAAAATCGGTAAAGGCGAGATTGGACTTATCAGAGGCTTAAGCAGATAGCATCTTCTATCAAAAATTCGAGGAGTATACAAATGAGAAAATTGCACGAGAAAAGTATTGTTTTAGGAATCGGAATAGGGATGATTATTACAGCTATTGCCGGAATGATTTTTTCTGCTGGAACTACAAAGGAGCTTAGCAAGGCGGAAATAATGAGTAAGGCTAAATTATATGGAATGATAGAAAAAACCCAATTTCTAAATGGTGGTAGCACTATAGTTGATAGTACAAATGTAGCAGCTGACAGTACTGTCGCCGCTCAAAGTACAGCAGTTGAAAGTGCCACAGGTAACAGTGCTGCCGCTCCAAGTACAGCTTCAAAAAGCGCCACAGGTGACAGTGCTGCCACTCAAACTACTGCAGTTGAAAGTGATACAGCTAATAGTACTACAGTAAATGCTAACGAGAGAAATATTGTTATTAAGATAAAAACTGGTATCAAAGCGCAGGCTTTAATTGATACATTGTTTAAAAAGGGAGTTATTTCTAGCAAAGAAGATTTTAAGGCTGTTCTCGATTCATACAAAGCTTCAACAAAGATAATAGTTGGCACTTATACCTTCAAAAAAAATGACGATTTGCACTATATTGTGAATACTATTTGTAAGCTTAAATAAAGTGCAAACTGCCTATAAAGTACAGATTGCTTATCAAAGCGAGCTTTTTCTAATAAACTCATCTTTAATTACCTTTAATCCAATTGGAGTAAAGATCAAAACGCATACAATTTCAGCGACAGGATAGCTAAACCAAACACCATTAAGTCCAAAAAGTTTGCCGAATATCATTGCACAAGGCAGTATTAGTGCTAATTGCCGGAGTAGTGACATAACGAGTGATTTAAAGCCATGTCCTATTGATTGAAACATTGTAGTTAGGATAATACCAAAGGCGGCTGGAATAAAGCATAGACTTACAACCCTTAGAGCATAAATACCCATATCTGAGTTTTGATTGAATAATGAAAGTAATCTAGATGGGAATACTTGAAATATGAAAAGTCCCATTGCCATAATGATAAAAGCAACTGATAAGGATAGATAGAAGGTATGATAAAAGCGTTTCTTTTTATTAGCACCAAAATTATATCCCATTATGGGCATTGCACCTTGGGTTAATCCAAACACTGGCATAAATACAAAGGATTGCAGCTTGAAATAGATACCAAATATAGATATTGCAGCACTTGAAAATGACATTAGTATTGCATTTAAACTAGTTATTGTAAGAGAACCAATTGCATTCATAACTATTGTAGGAGCGCCTACTTTATATATTGCAATTACATTTTCTTTCTTAACCTTTAAGCCACGCAAAGTTAGATGAATGTCATGGTTTTTTACATTGAGAATAATAATTACATAAGTCATTGCTGTTAGCTGACTAATGACAGTTGCAACAGCAGAGCCAGCAATACCAAGTTGTGGAAATCCAAATAAACCAAAAATCAGTATCGGGTTCAGTATTATATTGAGGATAGCACCTATTAACTGTGAAATCATAGGTATCAACATGTTTCCAGTGGCTTGTAGAGTTTTTGAACAAAGAATCTCTATAAACATTCCGGCAGAACCAACTGTTACAATAGTTAAATAAGTTGTACCTAAGGAAATAACCTTTGGATTATCTGAAAACATCGATATAAATGGACCTGAAAAAACAAAACCTATTACAACGAATATAACTGCATTTACTATTGCTAAGAATAAGCCTGTCCGCGCTGTAACGGTGGCTTCATCTACGTTTCCCTCACCAAGCTTTCTAGCAATAAGTGAGTTTGTTCCTATACCAACACCAACTGCAAAAGCCAAAACTAGCAGCTGCATTGGAAATGCAATAGAGACTGCTTCAAAGGCTTCTTTTCCAAGCTTTGATACAAAGAAACTATCTACAACATTATATAGGGATTGCACAAGCATAGATAACATTGCAGGAACTGACATGCTCGCAAGCAATTTTCCAATAGGCATTGTGCCCATTCTTTCTGATTTTAAAATATTTCTTTCCACGTTAACCTCCATAATACAATCACGAACCCAAAAATAACATAACAATTATTTTGATATATTTCATATAAAATATAAACAAAAAGAATACATGCAAACAATGATTTTAACAAACAAATAAACGTATGTCAAATGTAGTGTATAATGATGTTAAACTGATTTTAGATGAACTATTTAAAACCGTACCAATCTTGATATTAAAATAAAGATAATAAAGTATTGCCGTATTTTTATTAATTTTGGTATTGATTTGTGATTGTTTATGTGTTACTATATTTAAGCAGTAGATACTTGTATATGCCGAAGTGGTGAAATTGGCAGACGCACTGGACTCAAAATCCAGCGGGGCAACTCGTGTCGGTTCAAGTCCGACCTCCGGCACCATAACTTTCAAAAGACCTTGTAGCTTAACAGCTACAAGGTCTTTTGCTATGCGCCCAGCATGGGCGATTTAACTTGACCATAGGATGTTCTGTAAAAAACATATACTCCATTGTAGAAAAAGCTATTGTGGAAGTAAATGGATAGGGATATAATTATAACCATTATAGAACGGAGGAGAAAATTAAATGAAGGTTACTGAAGTACGAAAATTATTTGATGGCGGTTGGAAAAATATAAATCTAGATGCGAATGAGATTGAGGGCTTCGAACAGAATGTTAAAAATGTATTGAGTAGAGCTAACCTCTTGACGCTTATAAATTTAGACGAAAAAGGAAACCCTCGTGCTAAGACCATGACTTATAACGGTAGTCAAGATCTAGATAAGATATGGTTTTGTACAAATGCCTCATCCAAAAGAGCGGCTCAACTTATGAAAAATTCTTTAACTACAGTATACTACAACGATAGTGAAAAAAATGTTAACTTAGAATTAATAGGACATATTTATGTAGAAACAGACCTAGAGTGGCTAAAGAAATGCTGGAAAAGTTTTTATGAGGATGGATTTAAAGGTGGAATATATGATCCTGATTACCTTGTGCTTCGATTTGAATCCAATATTGGGTATTGTACATACAATGAAGTTAACATATCTTTTGAGATGGAATAGGAAGAATTGGTTATTGATTTACGTGATAATGGTGGTGGTAACTCTATGATTTTCAATCCATTTCTTAGAGAAACTAAAAGGCGGGGTAATATCATTCGATATAATTTAATCAAGTCTATTATAAATAATCATACAATATAATATAAGATGTTTTAAATTAAAAACTTTAATGGGGTGAAGTTATGAAAATTGTTGTACTCGCAGGTGGCTTAAGCCCAGAAAGGAATGTATCACTTTCATCAGGTAGTCTCATTGCTAATGCTCTTAGGGAAGCAGGACAACGGGTGTTATTACTTGATGTTTATGAAGGTATTTCTGCCCATGAATGTGACTTTGAGAACTTATTTGAGGACAATGCTGCTAGACCATACTCTTATATAGTTTCTGATGTTGAGCCTGACTTAAACGAAATAAGGAGTAGAAATAATAATGGAGACTCACTTATCGGGACTAATGTATTAAAACTATGCCAATTTGCTGATGTTGTTTTTATAGCATTGCATGGTGCAATGGGTGAAAATGGACAAATACAAGCAACTTTTGATGTGATGGGAATAAAATATACTGGAACTGGTTATATTGGAAGTCTTCTTGCAATGGATAAGGATTTAACAAAGAAACTATTAAGCCAAGCACAAATTCCAACAGCTAAGTGGATGATATTATCCGAGTTAATGTCAGTAGAAAGTGTGAAAGAAAGAATTGGCCTACCGTGTGTAGTCAAGCCCTGTAGTGCGGGCTCAAGTATTGGTGTATCAATTGTACAGAATTTTGAGGAACTACAGAATGCGATTAACAATGCTAAAAAGGTTGAACAATGTATATTGATAGAAAAAATGATTTTAGGCAGAGAGTTTTCTGTTGGTTTATTAGATGGTGTTCCTTTGCCTGTCATAGAAATAATTCCCAAACAAGGATTTTATGACTACAAAAATAAGTATCAAGCTGGCTTAACGGAAGAAATATGTCCTGCAACACTTTCGGAGTATGATACAAAAAGAGTTCAAAATCTTGCTTTACAAATACATGACATTTTACGACTTGGTACATACTCTAGGATAGATTTCATATTAGATGAAGATGGAGAATTTATATGTCTTGAAGCTAATACTCTTCCCGGAATGACGCCAACAAGTCTACTACCTCAGGAAGCTTTAGCATATGGCATTTCATATGTAGAGTTATGTAATCGTATTATCAATTTAGCTATGAAATAGTTTTGCTATTTATTGAACACTTTAAGGAATGCTGTTGTACAGAGATTATTCAGTTACATAGCTTATAAGTCAGAGGTAGACTACATTTGCTAAGAAGAATATTGGAAGGTATCGTATAAGGAAACTTAAAAGGTAGTATCAGCTAGCTGGAGATGGTGATTTTTCTGTTATTGATTAAACTTTTTTCTATAAATCAACGGTGAATAGCCTGTTTTCTTTTTAAACAAATTTGAGAAATAATAAACATCAGAAAAATTCAACCGATATGCGATTTCTTTTAATGTCAAATTGGTATTTGTAAGCATAGTTTTTATAAGTTGAATTTTTTTGTTCAAAAAATAGTCGTATACTGTTAAGCCGACCTCTTTCTTAAATATTCTGTTCATATTTCTTTGGGACATTGCTACATAGATACTCAAATCATCCAGACTAATGGTTTTATCTATATGGTTATCCAAATAGTTCTTGATGATTAAAACATTATCCGAATAGTCTAATTTTTGAGTTCTCACTGTTTCGGCAATCTCAGTTATTATATTGAAAATAATGGACACTATTTCTTTGTGCTGCAAATGGATATCAGTACTACCTTCAAAGGCTACAGCTATTGCTTTTTTAAATAGTTGCTCAACATTACAGTATTCACAAATATATTTATTTTCTAAATTATAAACCTCTAGAAGTATGGGCAAGAGCTTGCCTTTTATATTAAACCACATAAATGCCCAGGGTTCACGGCCATCTACATGATATTCGTGACAACTGTTTATTGGAAGAATAAAAATATCCCCTTTGGAAGGATGATATACTTTTTTGTCAATTGTTATTACTCCATGCCCTGAAATAACATAGGCAAGAACTGAGACATCCGATTGTACCCTTTTTATATAAAAACTCTCATGGCAGAAGTCTGTACCCATCAAATCGATGTGAATAGGTTGGTCATAGTTATCTTCTTCAGGAAAACTATAAATATCACCGTGCATCATATTTCTGATTACTTTTTCTTCTTTCATTATATTACTCTCCGTAAACTTAAAATGGATACAAAATAGATTTTATTAAAATAAACAGAACATAATTCTAATATAGAATGTCCATATTTCTCATTATACTATCCGTTTAATCTATTTCAGTGATGTATAAAATACATTATATTATAAATATCATGTTAAATATATAGGAGGAGTGATTTGTTTGAACAACATAAACTTACCAAGACCAGAGTACCCAAGACCAGATTTTGAAAGAAAAGAGTGGTTTAATCTAAATGGAGAATGGCAGTTTGACTTTGATGATGAGAATAGTGGTGAAGAGAATGGTTGGTATAAAGGTAAGAATTTATCACAGAAAATAATAGTTCCTTTCTGCTATCAAAGCGAATTGAGCGGAATTTCTGATAAAAATATGCATGAGATAATGTGGTACAAAAGAGAGTTTTCTGTGCCACAATGCTTCGGCTTAAAAAAGATATTTTTAAATTTCGGAGCAGTTGATTATGATGCTAAGGTCTGGGTAAATGGAGAATTTATAGATTCACATAAGGGAGGATATGTTCCCTTTAAGATGGATATTACTAGGTATCTGGTAAGCGGAAGTAATAGTATAGTTGTAAAGGTTGTTGACAAATATGAATGTATACAGCCTAGAGGTAAGCAATACTGGAAAGAGAAGCCTGACAGATGCTGGTACACAGCTACCTCAGGAATATGGCAAACCGTCTGGCTTGAAACAACTGGAGAATTGAATATAGATAAAATTAGAATAACTCCAGATATTGACGCGAAGAATGCTCTACTAGAGGTATTCCTAAATACAACGCCAAAAAATGCTGAATTAGATGTAAATGTTTCATTTAAAAGCCAAGTAAAATCACAGTTTAAACTCAAACTAGGTGATAGAGTTTCCAGAGTAACAATTGATTTGAAGGAAGAGGATTATATAGATGAGCTTCAGTATTGGACGCCTGAGACACCAAATCTATACGATTTGAAGCTGGTTGTTTTAGAAGATGGAAAAACTACAGATGAGATATCTAGCTACTTTGGTATGAGAAAAATTTCTGTAGAGGGAAACAATATTTTCTTAAACAATAAGCCATATTATTTAAAACTCATTCTCGATCAAGGGTATTGGTCAGAGAGCTTGCTAACACCACCTAGTGACCAAGCCTTAAAATATGATGTGGAAATGACCAAAAAATTTGGCTTCAATGGAGCTAGAAAGCATCAGAAGATCGAGGATCCAAGATATTACTATTGGGCAGATAAGCTAGGTCTTTTAGTTTGGGGAGAGATGCCTAGCCCATATGATTTTAATAGTGAACAAACAGAAAATGTTACAAAGGAGTGGATAGGTTTTATAAATAGAGACTATAATCACCCTTCTATCATGGCTTGGGTACCACTAAATGAATCTTGGGGAGTAAGAAATATCATATCAGATAAAATGCAACAAAGTTTTGGAGAGTCGCTTTACTATATAGCAAAATCTATGGACAAGATGAGACTTGTAAGTACAAATGATGGCTGGGAGCAAGTGAAATCAGATATATGTGGTATACATGACTATGTAGCCTCGGGAGAGGAATTTACTGAGACATATAAGGATATGGCTAAATTTCTTCAAAAGGGAATTAGTTATAGAATTCCATATGCATACGGACACAAGTATGAAGGTCAGCCATTTCTTATATCAGAATATGGTGGAATTGCATTCTCAGATGATTCCAATGAAAACTGGGGCTATAATGGTGCTGTAAAGGATGAGGAAAGTTTTCTGATAAGGTATGAAAGCATTACCGCTGCAATAAGAAAAATGCATTACATATGTGGATATTGCTATACACAACTGACAGATGTAATGCAAGAAATTAATGGACTTATGACGATGGATAGAAAAGTAAAGGTTAACATAGAGGCTGTAAAGAAAATCAATCAATAAACTAAAGGTTTTTGGTTGCCTGAAATATTCAAACGGAACCTGTGCTTCAAGAAATGTATATGTGGGACTGCAACAGAAATTTTTCTTAACTGTTGTAGTCCCTATTTCTTCGGAAGAAGCAAATTTCAGCTATGTGAAATTAGTTTTTTACATTTTGCTTAATTTTTTATTTAACTTTTGTATTTTCTTTTTAAGTGCAGAATACTGTATTACCCAAATCATTACATACATTAAAATAAAAATGGATGCAAAAATAATAATTGAAACTGACTTTAGTTCAACCCACCCAAGATAAATTGAAGTGGGGAAATATACAATTGATATTGTTATGAAGTGTAGAAATGTCTGTTTTGTGATACTCCATTTTTCAACCTGAAAGAAGGTTGAAGAAAATGCGAATGCGAAGCCAATTGCGCAACTTAATACAAATTGAATAGTGTATGCTGTCAAGTTAGATGGCCTTCCTAAAAAAGTAGGAGAGACCAACGAAAGCTTGCCTAAAGTAAGAGAAATAAGCAAACCAACGAAACTCATAATAAAGACTCCAATTGGTATACCCAAAATGCCTCTTAGAAGTGCTTTTTTTAATGTCATAATTTTCACCTCATATTCCTAAAAAAATTTTTATTTTTTCAACGTAACGCCTTGACACAAATGTCTTTTCACCGTTTATAAACTTTAAAGATATTGTCCCAGCAATGCTCATATCGAGACTTGAAACTTTATTGAAGTTTACAATCTCAGAGTTAGAAATACGCACAAATGACGAATTTGGAGGATTCTCTTCCAATTCATATAAACGATTTTTCAGGAGGTATACTCCCTTTGCGCAGCGGGCTAGTAGCTTTTGATTTTCGGTGTATATGCTGATAACATCGTCAGGGTTTATGATGAATATTTCTCCATTATTAAAACCAAGTATCAACCTTAAAGTATCGTTTGACAATTTACTTACAAGGTCTGAAATTTCCTTGGTGACTTCATTAGTATAAACAACAAGCTTTGGAGTTTTGTATGTAGCATCAATCTTTATTTCTACATTCAAGTCAGCACCTCCCATATGTACTACAGTTAACTGTTAATAATAGTATATGGGACGATATTATTTAATTCAATATATTATACCTATCTGGTCTGTTTTAGTCAGTAGATGGTAATATTCGAAAAGGAATATACCGATAATGCAACATAATGTATATATGAAAATATGAAACGCCTTTTCTAAAAAAATAGTACTTAGAAGCTGGATTTTACCTTACAAAACGGGAAATTCATTTTCAAAACGAGATTCTTGATTACAAAATGAGAAAATCGTTTTCAAAATGGGATTATCGCACTACAAACGGTAATCTTGAATTACAATTCACCGGTCAAGTTCCTCATTCGAGCAAAATGTAAGCTTACACATACTAAATGTAAGATATAATTGGCATTAAGTATGCTAAATGATACAATGATGCAGAGGTGATGAGATGGCAAAAAATTTGAAGTTAAAAGCTTCAAGAGCAGCGAAAGATTTATCACAAAAAGCGCTTGCTGATGAAGTTGGAGTTACAAGACAAACAATTAATGCTATTGAGAATGGTGACTATAATCCATCAATTAATCTATGTATTGCTATTTGCAAAGTATTGGGAAAAACCCTAGACCAAATTTTTTGGGAGGATGATGAGAATGCGTAAAAGTGAATTAGATGAAATGCAGGTGCAAAGAAGAAATAAAATTGGTAATCAGTCATTTATGTTGTTGTTTTACCTTCTAATGCTAGATATAGGGTCTAACGGATTTGGATTTAAATGGATAAACTATCCTACAAATGTTTTTATCATTATGCTATTGTGTATGACGTATTACTTGATTCGTTTAATCATGAATAGTGCTTATGCAGGACCACAAAATGATAATAAACCCATAAGAAAAGGAGTTGCAGTTGCTTCTGTAATTGCAATGTGTATAGCAATAGCAGCAATAGTTTTCAGAAAGTATATTATCAAAACACAAACAGTTGATACGAATGACAATGGTGCATTGATTTTGTTTATAATTGGAATAGTGTCACTAGTTATTATTTCAATTGTTAGTATTGTAGCAAAAAAACAAAATAGTGAGGGCGATGAGTAGTGGACTTATTAAGCAAAAGATTTGTCACAAAAAATTCTAACAAATGATGTGATGGTTGTGTGTATACAATTATGTAATTAGTTGACATTCTGTTCCAATAAAAATAAAATGGTATTAGCACAACTCGTTCATTTTGATAGAATTTGTGAGGAATACTATGGATGGAAGAATAAAAAGGCTCCTTGGTGATGGCCCATACCCATTCCCCATTGGTGAGATTGGTGGGGATGACAACATTGATGCATTTGTAGGACAGGGAATGCTTGTTTTATCATCAAAAGATAGTATGTATATGCCTAAAGGAAGCCATTCTCATGCAAGCTATGAATTTCTCATACCATTATCTGATATGCCTTATACAGGAGTAGAAACCAGAATTATTAATTTTGAAAAGAACAAAGTGTTTCCTCTTAATTCGGAGCAATCGCATGGCCCGATGAAAGAGATATTAGAGTGTAAACTACTAGCATTTCAAATTGATAAAGATACTTTTAATGATATTTCATATTCGTTATGCAAAAAAAATAATGTTACATTTGAGAATAAAAGTTTCAAAATAGAAACTGATATTTATGGGTTGCTTAAGATGTTTATGGAGGAAACTAGAAATTTACAGGCAGGAACAGATTTCATACTTCAAAACATAATTAACCTTATCGCAATTAATTTATTAAGACAGCTTAAAAGTAATATTCCAAAGCTTATAACAGAATTTAACTATTGTGAAAGAGAGAATATCAATAGAGCAATATCCTATTTGAGAGAGGAATATAATAATACTTTTTCGCTTGAGGATGTGGCAAGTATTGCAAACTTGAGCCCATATCACTTTATAAGGATTTTTAAATCCATGACTGGTAAGACACCTTATGACTACTTGTTGGATGTGAAAATTGAAAAATCTAAAAATTTATTAAAACTAAAAAGCTACACTATAACTGATATATGTTTTCGTTGTGGTTTTAACAATCTAGAGCATTTTTCTTCTGTTTTTAAGAGAAAGGTTGGAATCTTGCCTTCACAATTTCGAAAATTATAGCAATAAACCCGAATTGAATAGCAATGAACCCGAAGTCTTTGATGGTAGTAAGATGATATACTCGAAATATATGCATATCGTATATAACTATAATCAAGGAGGCTTTATTGTATGCTAAAAAATAAAAAGTTGATAGCATTGTTTGTTGTTGTAACATTACTCTTTACTAGTGTGTTTTCGACAATAATAGCATTTGCAGATGACGAAGAACAGACAGAGCAGACAGAACAGACAGAAGAGACAACATCAGAGGGGATATTAGATTCTCAAACAGGTGGTTCTGATTTAGGTGGATATAAAGGCCTTGTAGCACACTGGAAGTTTGAGGGAGACCTCAAGGATTCAGCTCAGTTTAAAAATGATGGGGAAACAGTAGGTGGAAAAACTGGAATTACCTACGTGGACTCTGTTTCAGGCAAAGGAGTAAAACTTGATGGTAAGAGTTACATAAAAGTAAAGGACAGTGTTTCACTTGACCTTGATGTTTTTACTTTCTCGTTTTGG
>Ga0209511_1000209_pt1 | contig 65861 bp, 64 predicted proteins | sample SSSSmetaG_FD_184141 | JGI IMG/M metagenome (GOLD analysis project Ga0209511, IMG submission 184141) | Glacier valley bacterial and archeal communities from Borup Fiord, Nunavut, Canada, to study Microbial Dark Matter (Phase II) - ​SSSS... | ecosystem: Environmental > Aquatic > Freshwater > Ice >... | reverse complement strand
CGATTGCTAATACCAAAAAGGCCAAGACGGCAAGGAAAGCGCCGAACGGCGTTACAGATTTGCGTATTAAGCTATTCATTAATTAACATTAAACCCCACAATATGCGTTCCATTATAGCATATTAGTCCCGAGCCTAGTTTTTAAATTTTTTCCAAACGAGCATATTCAGCATTAAGCTTTTTGGTACGTCCGTCGTCAAATTTTATAGTCAAAGCCAGACCGTCAACTTCGACTATCTCTCCGTTGCCGAAAGCAGCCGACCGGACGTTTTCACCAATAACAAACATCTCATCACTATAGAATTCCTGTTCGTGTACTAGACGCGGTTCGTCTGGCGATGTCATTGAGACCTGAGTTCCGGTGTCAGCGATGAATCGAGACATTGGATTATATCCTCGTTGACCAAATTGCATACGGCTCTGAGCATATGAAAGGTGAAGCTCTTCGCGAGCACGAGTCATTCCGACATAAGCTAATCTTCGCTCTTCTTCAAGCTCGGCTAGACCAGCTTCATACACCCTAGCATGAGGCAGTATACCCTCTTCCATACCAACGATAAAGACTACTGGAAACTCAAGTCCCTTTGCGGCGTGTAATGTCATCAAGGTGACCTTTTGGTCATCACTACTACTATCAGCACTCGACATCAAGGCAACTTCTTCTAAGAACTCAGGTAAAGTCGCAAAACTTTGAGAGTCAGATAATAATGCACCAATATTTGCCTCGCGCTCCTCAGCCTGCGGGGTTCCGTCTGCAGTATATTCTCGATATTCAGTCAACAGGAGGATTTTCTCGATCAGCTCATTGGGGGTGGCCGTCTCTAGGTCGGCCTGTACTAGACGTAGCTTCTCACCGAGTGATGCCAAAGCGCACTTGGCCTTCATTGTAACTGTAGTAGTCTGCTCGACGTTCTCAAGAGCCGTGATGATATCCATGTCACTTTCAGATTGCCATATCAAGAACTTCTCTAAGCTCATCGCACCGACACTCCTGGTCGGAACGTTGGCAATTCGACTAAAGCTCATACGATCTTGGGGCTGATAGACTAGACGCAAATAGGCAATAATATCCTTAATCTCTTTACGGTCATAGAATCGAACACCACCAACTATCTGGTAAGGGACTCGAAGTCGAAGAAAAGCGCGTTCAAGGGTGTAGCTCTGGGCATTAGTGCGATAAAGAATTGCAAAATCACCAAATTTCCTAGCACCAATTGCAACATGTGAAGATATTCGTTCTGCGACTAGATTTGCCTCCTCGGCTTCATCACGAAGTTCGTGAACCTGAACGGGTGCGCCGGGACCTTCGGCAGTCCACAATTTCTTATCAGTTCGCTGTGTGTTCTTAGAAATGACATTGCTAGCTGCATCAAGTATATTGCCAGTACTACGATAGTTTTGTTCTAATTTAATTACTTTAGTGTCTTTAAAGTCACGTTCAAAATTTAGAATATTAGTAAAATCAGCACCGCGCCAACTATAAATCGACTGCCAATCGTCACCAACTACACAAATATTGTGTTGGTCATTAACGAGCAGTTTAATAATGTTATATTGAGCTGCATTGGTATCTTGATACTCATCAATTAAAATATGTCTAAAATTTTTCTGCCATTTGGCGCGGACCTTCGGCGATTCGCGCAACAAACGAACAACTTCTAATAATAGGTCGTCGAAATCAAGCGCACCGGCCGTCTTGCGCAACTCTTCGTATCTCTTGTAGATTTTCGATATGTTCTTTTGGTAAGGCGATTGCGCAGTGGCTTCGTATTCAGCGGGACTAACCATTTCGTTTTTTGCGTTAGATATTGCCGAGCTGGCTGCTCGAGATTTAATTTCGCTGTCGCTAATCGCCAATCGCTTCATAACTTGCTTAACAAGCCCTCGTCTATCATCTTCATCATAAATAACGAAGTTTCGAGGTATACCGATAGCGTCACCGTCGACTCGAAGCATACGTACGCAAATTCCGTGAAAAGTCCCCATCCAGGGCATGAAGCCACGATGTTTGCTATTCTGTCCCAATAAAAGTCCTAGACGTTCGCGCATCTCGCGAGCAGCCTTATTCGTGAAAGTTACTGCTAGAATTTCACTGGGCTGAATCGAGTCATGCGCAATCAAATGCGCAATTCGATGCGTTAAGGTTTTTGTTTTTCCACTGCCAGCGCCAGCAAGTATGAGAAGCGGTCCAGATGTTATCTGCACCGCTTCACTCTGCGCCGGGTTTAGCCCATCAAGTAAGTCCATTAGTATCTATTATAGACTAAGACGTCTAATTACAGTAGTGGTAATACAAAGAAGTACACCGCAGCACCAGCCCCAGCCCCTACGGCTAGCAAAATAACGATCCAAAGTACCCACATCCAGCCAGACTTGCTTTTAGCTGGGTGAACTAATGGCTTATGGTATGAATCAGTATCGTAAATCGCACCAGTATTTTGATCGCCAGTGCTAGGCTGCTCCTTATATTGTTGCGTAATTGAAGTTGGCCCAATTGGTTGGACGGTTTCAACGTTAGTTTCGGTCGCAATAACCGGCGTCTCAACCTCAGTTGGCTCCTCTACAGCTGTTGAGCTATCAGACTCGACCTTCAGCAATTCATTTTGCAATTCGGCTGATAATGGCGCATCGGTGTCGACAGATTCAGTGACGGCATCTACAGAATTATCATCATCTACAACGTCTAACTCTAACGGTTCGGATGGTTGAGCAACTGCTCCAGTAGAGAAAGCGCCAAGTGGTCGTTTGTCTACTTTAGTGCCGGATATGAATGGTGAGTCTGGCGAATCGTCAAGGGATCGGTTAAGTTCGTTCGTAATGTCATCATTGATTCGGTCGATGTCGGCGTCTTCATTTTGATCTTGGGGGGTCTTCTCGTTATCTATTGAAACTTCGTTATTAGCTCCACGAAAATCAATTGGGTCAGGCCACCCAGAATTCGAAGGTTGAGTGTTTGGGCTAACATTATCCATTGGAGCGACAGTACGGACTGACTCTTCAGGGGCGCTGCTTGTAATAGCATTAGGCCTAGGGGCACGTTCCGGCATCATTATAGGTGCGCGACGCATATCAGATGACGGGTGGACAACGTCCATAAAATGGCCCGAACTTCGTCTACCCGCCAGCGGAGATGCCGCCGGAACCGTAACGATTGGCCGACTAAGATTGGGTTGCTGAATAGACCCAGCACCAATATCGAGAACTTTTTCGCTATTTTCAGTATTATCGCTTGCCGCAGGAGCACTCGTAATTAATGAGTTAACTGCTCGGTCAAGTTCGTCAAAATCTAGATCTTTCACCATCCACCCCTAATCTTTTTCGGCTACTAATGAGCCTTTATGTGCTTTCTTTAGTATTTCATTAAACGCATTAGCATTCAAGCTTGCTCCGCCGACTATCAAACCGTCAACACCAGGCAGTGCCAGATAATCGACGACGCTCTCGGCGGTCACGCTGCCACCGTATAATACCTGAATGGATTCAGCGGCCTTTTTGCCATAAAGATGCTCGATTTGACTACGTATGGCTCGGACTGCAGCGACAACATCGTTAGGCGATACTATAATCGGCGTTGAGTTCGGTCCAGCGCTAATTGCCCATACTGGTTCATAAGCAATAACAATCTGGCTTAGCTCTTCGCTCGTGACATTCGTCAAACCGCCGATCAACTGATCATGCAACACGTCATGGGTTTCACCGTTTGCGTGTTCCCATGCAGTTTCGCCAATGCACAAGATTGGACGAATGTTATTGCGGATTGCAGCGGCAACTTTATTGCGGATATCTTTATCTGATTCATTAAAAATATGACGTCGCTCCGAGTGTCCAACTAGCGCATACTGCACGATGCCACGCAATTGACTGGCTGAAACTTCTCCCGTATATGATCCGATGTCACGCCAATAAAAGTTTTGAGCCGCCAATTTAAATTGTCTTAAATTAACCTGTAAACTTAGTGATTGCAGCGCCAAAATAGTAGGAGCTAAAACAACTTCTACGTCTCGATGTGTTTTTACGAGTTTAGACAATTGGTGCAAATATAAACTCGCCTCATGTACATTGAGGTTCATCTTCCAATTACCAATAATTAGTTTTTTGTCATGTGCCATCTGTTATAAATCGTTTATGTTTATGCTTTTAGTTTACTCTAATTACTTTCAAGCGTCTAGTAAGGTTTAGCCTATAGTGCGCACCTTAATAGTGTCTGTTGAACCGATGGCGCCAGGATGACGGCCACTAACGATAACCAAGGTTTTCGGTTCATCGCCGAAATAGCCTTCAACCTGTAGCTCTTGTGCAATTTCATAACCTGCATCTTGGCTGTCAGGACGTACGTAACTTCGGTTGGCATAGCTAAGTGCAAGCTGTTGAGCCGAGCGTAGCCTGCTAGTAACGCTGATAATCGGAAGATTGGGACGATGAGTTGATATATTTGCTGCAGTAGCACCAGATTTCGTCTCAACTACAATAGCCGTGGCCTTTAGCTGCTTGGCAAGACCGATCGCGGCCACACTAATAGCATCACGACGTTTTTCGTTATCAACCAGTTTGTCTTTAATTGGCTCAACTGGTTCATGATCCTGGGTGTATAAGATTACCTTTTTCATAGCAGCGACAGTTTCTAGTGGATAATGACCGTTAGCAGTCTCGTCGGAAAGCATAACGCTATCAGCACCTTGAATAACAGCATTTGAAACATCGCTGACCTCTGCCCTAGTTGGCTCTGGCGCGCTAACCATACTAGCCATCATTTGAGTAGCAACGATGCTCAGACGACCATACTTTCGACATAGCGAGATGATCCTTCGCTGAACGATTGGCACGATTTCGGCACCAGCTTCAACTGCTAGATCACCTCGCGCCACCATAACGCCGTCACTGGCTTTTACTATCGCCTCTAGTGTCTCATCGACAATCGCCGATTTAGTCTCGACTTTGGCAATAATCTGCGCTGTTGAGCCGTTTGCTAGCAGGATTTGACGCAAGTTATTGATATCTTCAGCACTCTGAACGAAGCTAAGCGCGACATAGTCGATATCGCGGGTTGCACCGAATTCAATATCAGCAATATCCTTAGGTGTTAAAATATCACCGCCGAAATCAGTATCGGGAAGATTAATGCCTTTACGGCTCATAAGCGTTCCTGGATTTTCAACTCGAACCTTAATCGCCGTATCGCTAACGATTTCGGTTACAGTTGTACGAATTTTGCCATCAAAAATATATAATCGCTCGCCTGGTTTGATCTTTTCGGCTAGATTATACTGAACCGGCACAATAAAGTGATCGTGCTCTGCTGCGTAATCAAGAGTTAATTCGTCACCTTTAGCTACATCTGTGTCCTGGCTTAAAATGCCTAAACGAATCTTGGGACCCTGCAAATCTTGCAGAATCGCAACAGGTTTGCCGGTTTTCTGCGTCGCTTGGCGCACCCATGAAATCTGCTGATCTCGCTCTTCATAAGTTCCGTGACTAAAATTTAATCGAAAACCGTTGACGCCAGCCAAAGCCAGCTTCTCAATCATTTCACTCGAATTCGTTTTTGGTCCCAGTGTTGCTAGTATTTTTGTTCTTTTAAATATAATTCCCATTTGACTAATTATAACACAACAAACTAGGGTTTTGTTTTTGTTTTAAGATACAGATTAGGCAAATAACTTGCAAATCACAAATAATCATTACCTAAAAAGGTCCGTCCTTTTTAGGCTTTTTTAGGTAATGATTTGAGGGTTAGTCAAGCGTTATGGGTTATGAAAATAATATATGGCACGGAAATGACATCTGTATCTTTATATTTAACTATGATTTGCGTGTTATCGGCACCATGACGATGTTTATCCACAGGTCTTAGGTATAAATGACAAAGTAAAATGCCCATCGTCAAGATGGGCATTTTACTTTGGTGATCTCACCGGGAATTGAACCCGGATTGCCAGGATGAAAACCTGGTGTCCTAACCATTAGACGATGAGACCGTGGTTGCAATCGCCAGACGATTGTACCAAGAATATAGTTTTTTGAATAGAGGCGACGCCGGCCTAACGTGCTTATATTATATAATATGCTTGTGTTTATAGCTTTTTGATTGTGTTAATACATTGACAATATGGCGTTTTTGTGATAAGTTAGCAACATCAGCTGTCCATGATGTGAGGTGAGAGTTTTACTGGGCAACGGACGATCGTTAACAAGTCAGATTATTACAGTGCATGTCTGAATAAGACACGTATTGAGTATAGATAATTTCGATACTTCTCTTTTTTCGAGGGCAGCGCGTCAATTAATCATAATGATTTAATTGGTTGACGTGCTGCTCCCGATACCCCCTCGAGGCAGCCGTGACGTAAGTCACAATAAGTCGCCTAGAGGGAGAATAAGGAGGAGTTGTGTTTAAAGTATTTTTTGCAAAGTCCAATCATGAAGGCCAACCGGAAGAAGTGAGCTCAATGAGTACAGATCCGAAGCTCGACACTGAGCCTGAGGACGATGTCCTCGAGCCCAGCGACGACACTACGACCGCGCGCAAGCGTGGACGTGGCATCGCAGCAGTATTCGTACTGCTGTTCCTTGCAGCAATGGTGTGGGGCGGTTTCGCCCGCATCAACAGTAACGGCGACGAGAGCAAAAAAAGCTCTCCTAGCAGTGCCAGGGCTGTGGAGTCTACAGCGTCAACTGCTTCTGTAGTGACACCCGACCCCATGTTCAAGCAAGAGCAAGGCAACAACGATGGCAACAAAGTCGACGCATTGTTCGCGACAAAGTACGCCAAGGCTACAGCCAAGGCAAACAATGTTGCGAAGGCACAGCGCGAGCTTTTGCTCGCCAACAGTGCCAACAACGCCCACAGGCTTGCCATCTGGGCTAACGCTTTCGGGCTGTATAAAAACCCGAACGACTGGAAGCCATTGGTGTCAGGCGATTACCTGTCCCCAGCGGGACAGGCCCTGTACTACCGCTTCGAGGGTGCATTGTCGGCAACGGGTACTTCCATCAAGGAAGCCCAAGCACCGGCAAACTACCGCAACTCAGGCGTCAGCAAAGGTAGGTATGGAGTTTCCAGCAGGACAGGTATCACAGGTAACCGCAAGGCTATCAAGGTGACCCTGCCTAACGGTACCGTGGTGTATGTCATGGTGAGGTGCGGCAACGTACCCTTCCCAGGGAAACCCGGACTGCCAACCGTTCCGACCGACGAACTTGACAAGAAAGACCCCAGCAAGGACGTTGGCGTAAACCCCAAGGTCGCGGACTGGAAGAAGGACGATACACACGGCGACGCCACCAAGGGTCACCACGTGTCTACAACAGATGACGGTGCAACCGTCTCTAACGCCCTTCAGAGGAACCCGAAAGCAGACGCAGCCGCAGCCGCAGCGAAAGCCGCAGCCGATGCAGCAGCCGCAACCGCGGCTCACCAAGCAGCTGATGCAGCTGCAAAGGTGGTCGACAACAACCAGAGCCACTCGGGAACTACTCCCCTTCCGGCAGACTAGTTGTTGGCATGCCCATGTGGGTGGAGCGGCGCAATTGCGCTCCACCCATTAGGGATCTATACATACAATGTTTTTTCCGAGGACTATACTCCAGCTTGAACGCCTAGCGTTCGCAGTTGAGTTTAATCCTCGTGATTCACTTTTGTGAATCGACATGCACTAGTTGTAATAATCTGATTTGCTGCGAATTTAATAATTTGGCGACTTCACTAAACATTTTTTATAGATTACATATTTTTTATTAATTTGATTCATCTGCGAGGAGAATCAAGACAAGGAGTACCACAATGAGTAAACTCATTTCACTAATTAAGCGTGCACCAAAACGCACCAGTGCAGTAATTGCAATACTTGCAGCTGCAATAATTGTCCCAGCAACATTATTTGCTTGGGGTCCAGAACGACCAACTTTCACAATCGAAAAGCCAGCTGATCATATTACTTTTAACTCGATCACGAACAACCCAAATTATGGCGACGAACGTAATTTCGTTACCATAAAAGACACAGCTAATATAGCTGCTGGTGGTTGGACTGACGATATTAAAGTACAAAATGGCAAAGAATATTATGTACGCATGTATGTACACAATAACGCAGCCGACAACCTGAAATTAGTTTCAGAAAATACCGTTGCAAGTTTCAACGTTCCAGCCCAGACGGCAAAGCGTATTCAGATTGATGGATATCTTTCAGCTGATAATGCTAGCCCAAGCAAAATTTGGGACCAAGCCGTCTTTAGTAGTGACGCAGACTTTAATATGTCCTACGTTTCCGGTTCAGCAACCTACACAAACAACGTCTTCACAGACGGCACAGCCCTATCTGACGCTGTTGTAGGTTCAGGTTCTAGAATTGGTTATAGCGCAATGGATGGACGTATCCCAGGATGCTTCCAGTACACTGGCTATGTTATCTTTAAAGTCAAAGCCACAGTTAGTGATTTTGACCTACAGAAAACAGTTCGTGCAAGTAATATTACTGATAAAACTTTCAAAGAAACTATTACAGTAAAGCCTAATGATCAAGTTGATTACCAGATTTATTTCAAAAATACTGGTGGTACACAACTTAAAAACGTCGTGGTCAAAGATACTTTGCCTGCTGGCGTAAGCTACGTTGCCGGTACTACATACCTTTACAACTCCGATGGCACAAAACTAGTCGCCGATGGTGTGACTGGTGGCGGTATTAATATTGGTGGATATCTACCTGGCTCGGATGCCTACATAAGGTTCCGCGCTATAATAACTGATAATGATAAATTACCAGTTTGCGGTATTAACACTTTAATGAACACCGCCAAGACAACAACGAGCAACGGTTCAAAAGAAGATACTGCTGACGTTATTGTCACCAAAGTGTGTAAACCAACAACACCAGAAACCCCAGAAACACCAGTAACTCCAGTTACTCCACCAGAGCTTCCTAAAACAGGTGCCGGTGAAGGAATTGCAGCATTCTTGGGCCTAGGTTCATTGGTTGCAAGCATTGGTTATTACCGTGCAAGTCGCCGAAAATTATAGATAAAACTATAATCCGAGTCTGACCGCTCTAAATCTTCTGAAGCGATTCAGACCAACTAATACCCCCGCAACTAGCGGGGGTATTTTTTAATCTGATATAATAAGATTAAATATGGCAAAGCATAAAAAGAAACGCAACAAAATCTACACTGGCGCCGACGCAGCCATGACTCGTCCGGTGGTTACTCGCATTTCAGCCGTCAATCGATCAAAATCCGCTCAATGGTGGTTTGAGCACAAGAAAATTATCAAGCCCATCTTGATCACTTCCGGTATCGTGTTATTCGTTATTATTATAATTATCGAGATTATTCGCATCGCCAGTGGCGGAACATTCTAGTTACTTAATTGGTATACGGAATCCGAAAGTACTACCCTTGCCTTCAACTGATTCAAATATAATTTCACCGCCCTGCTCACTAATGACTCTTTTGGCCAAGAATATACCCACGCCAGTGCCGTCAGGTCGCTGAACCTTGGCATTACTGGCACGATAAAATTTACTAAACAAATGTTCTCTCTCTTTGGTCGGTACACCTATACCAGTATCTTTGACCGTAAAGACGGCTTCATCCCCTTCAACCGACAGACTGATAGTAATCTTGCTATTGTCATGCGAATAATAAATGGCGTTATCAGCAAAGTTCATCACAACCTGACGAGTCTTACCGTCGTCTAGATCGATAATTGGGAATTTTTCGGGCTTATTATACTCAAATTTCATTCCCCGAGCCTCGGCGTTCGGACGCAAACTATTAATTTCTTGCTCGACTAACAGCGACAAATCGACCGGAGATTTGTCGATTATAAATTTACCGGCTTGTATTCTGGAAACATTCAAAAAATCGTTTATCAAATGAACCATGTTTTCACTGCTCATGAAGGCTTGATCTAGTAATTGCTTTTGCGATGCTGTTATCTTGCCAGCGTCACCTTCGATTACCATGCTAAGGTAGCCCTTAACACTAGTGAGCGGTGTTCGCAGTTGATGACTCGCCATGCTAATGAATTCATCTTTGATTTTGTCGAGATGTAGCAAGATGGCGTTCTTAGACCTAAGCTCTTTTGTGGCGTTAGTAATGCGTTGCTGCAAAGTAGCGTTGAGCTCGCGGATTTCGTGAACAGCTAGGGCATTTTGAATCGCAATTATTAATTCATCTGATAATGTATTCAGGGCTTTAATGTCACGGTTTGTATAGCCTGACGTTAAGTGGTCGCCCAAACATAGATAACCAATTACCGCATCGTCCTGCATTAATGGCAGAACCAATTCGATTCTATGGCTAATCATCATTCGTCTAATGGGGTCGTTGACGTTAAGTGACGACGCCGATATGATTATATCCTTGCCTTTACTCGCCTCTTCTATTAGCACGGCATCGTGCTTTGGCAGATGGTGATGTTTTTCAGTACCGGCTGATATGTAATTACCGTCAGCATTCGTATAAATAAAGAAAAATACCTGTTCCGCTTTTAGTGTATTGCCTATCTCATACGAAACCCTCTCAAACAGTCCACGTAAATCAGTTGTAAAGGAAAGGGTTTTATTTAATCGTGCAAAAAAATCATCAGTATTATAATTATCTTTATAAAAGACCTTATTAGTCACCTTGTCGAAAAATCGTTTTACTGGTTGAAAAATAAAAGCCAGCAGTAAGCTGATCGCTATATTGCTTGTTATCTGGGTTGGGCTGAACAGATTATTGCTGAATACTGCCGAAAATGCGAAGGCCAATCCCAAATACACGCCGGCAAGGGTCATCAGGACTAATGTATATGTCACGCTCCTCACTACGGCTAACCTTACGTCGAAAAGCCCATGGCGTATTACGCTCAGATATAGACTAATAACCGGTAATACCATTATTAATATTCCCAAATCCGTAATCTCAAAAGAGCCAGTTATAGCAGGTGCAATAAATTGAGTTATCATAAGTACGGGAACGGCAATAATTAAAGACTGCCAAATTACTTTTATCTGAGCGTGTTTACGGCCAGAGATCGTTTTGACACCTATAGAAAAAAACCATATAACAGCCACAAGCTGCGCAACCAAAAGCATGGCATATAGCCACGCGAGAGGACCGAAAATTATTGCATATACATTGCCCTGCAATTCGACACCAGCTACTACTAGCGACGTTGCTGACAGTATGCCAACTATAACAAGTGGCGCATTTAATATTACCATCCACTTATTAGAAAGTTTGACCGCATTTATGATTACGGCGAACCATAATAAGAAATAAGCAGAAAGATAACTAAAAAAGAATACTAGATAATTGCCATACAGCGAAACACTTGAAGAATTACGAATGTCATTGCTGACGCATGCAGCGATTAACCATATTCCGATGCTGGAACATAATGCTAGAAACAATTTATTTAATAGAGGTTTTTTATCATTGATCAAAGACACGAAACCAAGAATAAGCAGAGCAATAGCAATGATCGTGTTTAATATTAAATAAAAATCCCTCACCCTACCAACAGTTTACAGTGTAATGGTATATTTCAAAAGGCTTTTATTTAATATCTCCACGCGATATCCGCCTGTCCGGAACATAACTAGCCTGTTCGTTCTTATTAAACAAGTTTGACAATACGACATTGCCTAAGTGACGATAATACGACGCCCTTGGGTGTCGGGTCATACCGCTCTCATTAGTGTAGGCATCATACCATCTTACAGATGGTGCGTATGTCGGAGAAAGTCCACGTTCACCGACCCGTTTACGAACAATCTTTAATACTTCGGATATTCCAATCTGAGCAGCTGCCCCAGCACCAATCATATTTGATGGCAATGGCGCACCTTTCTGCACCGCTTCAAGCGTCTCCAGATCGCCATATGATGGTAAATATGCCAAATAATGGCTTGGGTCAATCGACTGTTCCGCAACCTCATCAAGTGGCGCGTTCTCGCCCCCTTTTATACCCATAAACTTCTCAAATGTAATAGGACTCGTGGGATCGAATACAGTTCCTTGGCCTGCAAAGCCAATATATTCAATATCTAGCACCGGTATTGGCATTGATTCCCTGCCGATTTTACGAATACGAGCCTGACGGGCAAGCATTACCCCTAGGTGGGGCATAGTAAGCTCGGTACCGTTCAGGGCAACGTCGGCACTTGATAGAAATTCCTCGATATTATCAGGCGTTATACCATCCGTATAAGTAACAACTTCGGCGTAGGGATTTATTTTTAATATATCCTCTTTTAGCACTTCAGCCTTATTTCTGCCGATAGTATCAATACGTGCGCCCATGACACGGTTACTATTAACATCATCAAACACCTCTGGATCTGCAATTCTAAATTTCTGAACGCCGATTCTAGCTAATTCCATCCCGAATAAATTACCAGTACCACCATTACCGGCTATCGCTACTTCCGTATCTAGCAATGCCTGTTGCGTAGCTTCATTCCAAAAACCCATATTTCTATATAATTCAGGAGAGTTTAATGACCTCATGATATACCGTCCTCGACAACGTTAGTGAACTTTAGATAAGAAAACCCGCCATTCGTCACATCTATTCCTTGATCGCCAGTACTTTCAATTAATCTTTTAAAAAGTGGGAAGTTGAGGACAACTGGTTGTTTAGTGGCATTAATTGCGGGTATATACTTCTCGGCCGCAACAGCAGCGACGGGGACGTGCTCCATCCTAAGCTGCCTAGTCAGCGCAGGTGATATCAGGCCATAGACTGACCCCAATTTATTATGTTCAGCATACTTATATCCAGCCACGAATAAAGGCCATTTTAATATATTCTGTATCAGTGGATCCTCGTGCCTAGCAATAAGCCTAGACACCTCAACGCTATTGACCGGAAAGGGATTATCCGAAAATAACTCAGGATAATAACCCTCCACTGGCAAAGGTGCGAAGTTTTCTGAACTCTTAATAATTAAACGCATATTACCAACGACACGGGCATTTAAGTCAGAGGCTGTTCGTTCGAGAACCACAAAGTGCGCTGAACGCGAGTCGTTCTGGTCAAGTTCGGTGCCGTCGTCATCCAATTCATCACTATTGATAAAACCACTATCTAGGTATGTTTTGGCACGCAACTGGGCAGCACCGGCGAATTCATGACAATAGCCATTCACTACCGCCCCATTAACAGCCACCTCACCGATTGCAAAACGGATATCTGGATGACCTACAAACACTTTAGACTCAATGATTGGAATTTGATTCTTTTTTTCAGGATTCATGTTTTCAACTTGAATAATATAATTAGTTTATTACTTGTAATTCTATCATATTATGCCAATAATGTCAATAACTTCAACGCTTAAACAATATTTTATTATGATTGGCAATTTATGATATAATTTAAGCATAATTATGACAAAAATAGCAATTATTGAAGATGACCCAGTTATTAGCCAGATGTATCGTACCAAGTTCGAGTCTGACGGCTTTGATGTACAATTAGCCAACAACGGTAAGCGTGGTGTGGCACTGGTCGATGTTTTCTCGCCCGACATCATCCTACTTGATCTACAGATGCCTGAAATGGGCGGTGCAGAAGCACTCGAAATTATTCGAAAAAATGAGTGGGGCAAAAACATTCCCGTTATCATTCTGACAAATCTTGGCGAAGAAGAATCACCAAAACAGTTGAAATCTCTTGGCATCCATAGCTATATCGTAAAAGCCAACCTTACACCCAGACAAGTTGTCCAGCGCGTCAAAGAAGCTCTAGGTATAGCTTAATCTAACTAGCACGTTATCATTAACTGCTTACTTAGATATCTTGCTGACCTTTTTTGTCGGCAACTTTTCGCGCAGCTAGGATAGCGTTATCAAATAAAGCCGTAACCGTTAGCGGGCCAACGCCGCCCTTAACTGGCGTAATAGTCAGGTCTTTTCGATCCCGAACGTCTATGGACACGTCGCCAACAATTTTGCCGTCTTCGGACGCAGTGCCGGCATCGACGATTATTGCGTTTTGACGAATCATACTGTTTTTAATAAGTCCTGGTACGCCAGTCGCAGTTACTATGACGTCGGCAAGTTTAATCTTCTCGTCTAGGTCCTGAGTCTGATCGTCGTAAACCGTAACATCTAGGTTTGAGCTCTTCCACAGTTTAGATAAAGGAGCGCCAACTAGACGACCGTTACCAACAATTGCGATCTTTTTATCGGCAAGGCCAATATTGTAGCCGGCCAATAGCCAATCTATCGACATAGCAGTCGCTGGCGTAAAAGTCGATCCAACGCCTAGTCCGTCAACGTCTTTGTCTGGCGCTACCGCGTTAATCGCCTGTTCGGTTAAATCGGGATTTTCTAGCGGTAATTGAATAATGATCCCATGAACAGTTTCGTCTTTGTTCAGAGTCTCAATTTGCTTGATTAGCTCGGAGTCAGATGGAGTATATATGTCGACTTCAATATCTATATCTGCGCCATAGGCTTTTTTGAGCCTTACGTATAGATCAATCACTGGGCTGTTACCAGTTCGAATAATCGCCAACCTAGGAATCACACGCCAAGATAGACGAAGTGCTCGCACCTGCTTAAGTTGACGTTCCATGATATAACTGGCTAATTCTAGCCCATTCAAAATCTTCATTACTACCAAGCTTAACAGATAGTGGCCCCTCGTTGCAATCAAATCACTACATTGACCGTCCGGGCTAATGTTGCTATTATTAATCTAAATCATAAGCTTTCTATTTTATGGTGGCGCGCGTTCATCAAGACAGTTAACAATTAAACAATAATTTAAGGGGCTAGGGCAAAAAATGAAAAAATTTATATTCGGTGCGATTATTGCAGTATTCACACTAGGTTTCGTAAGTTTAGCTATGAAGGCCCCAGTTGTTTACGCCGCTCAATCTACCGTTAACCTTGGAACGGCTGCGCCATTTGCAGTGCTTGCTGGTGCCGGTATTACCAACGTGCCAACTTCAGTCATCACGGGTAATGTGGGTCTTAGCCCAGCTACTGGTGCTAACTACTCGGGCTTAAATCAAGCCGAAGTGACAGGCACGATATATTCAGTGGACGCCTTTGGTCCAGGAGGCTACGTGCAAAATCCTGGCCTGTTAACTACGGCAAAAAATGATCTAACTACTGCCTACGTGGACGCTTCTGGACGAACACCAGTCACCACCTTGGCCGGTTCAGATAATCAACTTGGCGGCAAAACCTTGACTCCAGGTGTTTACGCATTTAGCCATGCCGACACATATAATCTAACCGCCGCTAGCCCACTTACGCTTAGTGGAAATGGTATCTTTATATTCCAAGCTACGTCTGACCTGATTACAGCGTCTGCCAGTAGCGTAGTACTTACTGATGGAGCCCAAGCCTGTAACGTTTTTTGGACAGTACCTAGCTCGGCCGCTTCATTCGGCACCAACTCTTCATTCGTAGGAACAGTTATGGCCTACTCGTCAATTAATATGGGCACAGGCGCCAAACTAGAGGGCCGAGTCTTGGCTCAAACTGCCGCTGTCACACTTCAAAGCAATACAATCACAGCACCAACTACATGCCTAGCTATAACTTATGTTGACGTCGTCACACCAGGACTTCCAAACACTGGAACTGCATCAAATAGCTCGATTCTTGCCATATTTGCTGCAGTCGGAGCATTCTTTATCGCCGTTGCTTCATTCATCGTCATTCGAACAAAACGTGCTAATTAATCAGTTTAACAAAAGAGCTTAGTCGCTATGAGGTCTCGACTTCATAAAAATAATCGACAACAATTATTCCGTCGATGGTCGCTATCGTTCATTATGGTTATAATTGCCGCCGCCCTCACAATATTTGCATTAAATATTTACGACAAGTTAATCCAGACCGAATCACCGACACGAACGTCAAGCACACCGGTTGCCAGTAAAATTATCAAAAAAGCTAATCTACCTGTTCGCTTAAAAATCCCAATAATCAGCGTTGATGCGACGATTTACGAAGTAGGCCTGACCACCAACGGCTCAATGGACGTAAAGCCCGACCAAGACTCGGTCGCCTGGTACGAACCTGGCACGCGTCCAGGTAACGAAGGCAGCGCAGTCATTGCCGGTCATTATGGCTGGAATGGCGACAAAGGCTCAGTCTTTAATGAACTTCACAGCTTGAAAAAGGGTGACAAAATTACAATTGTTGATGAAAAAAACAAATCGATTAACTTCATAGTTCGTGAAAGCCGAGAATACGATCCAGACGCCGAAGCTACGGATGTTTTCAAGTCGTTCGACGGCAAAGCCCATCTTAACCTAATAACATGCGATGGTGATTGGATTAATGCCAAAAATACCTATTCAAATCGGCTTGTAATATTCGCTGACCAAGAATAAAACCTTAACGTTAAAATAATTTACAAACAATGACCGCTACTATACAATAAGCATAAGTATGAATGACAAAATAACAGATTTCGAGCGCTTTCGACGAGCTACAAATTACCTAACAGCTGCACAAATATTTTTACAGGATAATTTCTTATTGGAAAGGCCATTAACGCCTGAAGATATAAAACCTCGCCTGCTGGGGCATTGGGGCTCGGGACCTGGCGTAAACCTTATTTATTCTCATCTAAATAATCTTATTAAAAAATACGGTCAAGAAATGATGTTCGTACTAGGACCAGGTCATGCCTTTCCGGCTTTACAGGCTAATTTATTCATGGAAGGTTCACTAGGAGAATTCTATCCGAAAGCCAAGCATACCTATGATGGTATTGGCTATATCTGCCGTAATTTTAGTTGGCCGTACGGCTTCCCTAGCCATAGTAACCCGGGCACGCCTGGCGTCATCTTGGAAGGTGGCGAATTGGGTTATTCCCTAGCAACTTCTTATGGTGCAGTTATGGACAATCCCAACTTGATCGTAGCCTGTTTGGTCGGCGACGGCGAAGCTGAAACTGGTCCTGCTGCTGCTGCCTGGCATCTGAATAAACTGATTGATCCTAGAACAAATGGTACAGTCCTACCTATTCTGCATTTAAACGGTTATAAAATATCTGCACCAACTATTTTTGGCCGCATGAGTGATGATGAATTATTGTCACTATTCTGGGGTTATGGCTATCAACCGCGAATCGTTAGCGGAGACAACCTAGACGCGCAGATGGAAGAGACTCTAGATTGGGCACACCAAACAATCTGGGGCATCAAACAGTCACCAGAAGCAATTGTAGCCCCTCGTATGCCTATGATTATCATGCGTACGCTCAAGGGTTGGTCTGGAGTTAAAGAATTGAACGGACAAAAAATCGAAGGTAACTGTCTGGCACACCAAGTTGTCCTAATGGAAGCAAAGACCGATCCAGATCAATTGAAACAGCTCGAAGAATGGCTTAGGTCATATAAATTCAACGAGTTGTTTGATCGTGAAAAGGGCTTTGGCGATTTTGTAAAAAATATTATTCCTGAAGGTGATCAACGAATGGGTATGAACCCCCACGCTCGCGGCGGAGATGCTGTATATAAGCCACTTATACTCCCGCCGGCTGAACAATTTTCGGAAGATGCAACTATACCAGGAACAATTGGTTCAAGCAGTATGATACGTTCCGGCCTATATCTAAATGAGGTTTTCAAACTTAACAAAGATAATAAAAATTTCCGTTTCATGTCACCCGATGAAACCTACTCAAACAAACTAAATGGCATTTTCGGAGAAACTAATCGCGCCTGGGTATGGCCACACGAACCCTGGGACAAAGATATGGCACCCGATGGTCGTGTCATGGAAATGCTCAGTGAGCATAACCTTCAAGGATTAGCCCAGGGATACACACTTACTGGACGACACGTGATGTTCGCTAGTTATGAAGCTTTTATGCCGATTGTCAGCAGTATGGTAGCTCAGCACGGAAAATTCCTCAAGCACATGAGCAAGGTTGATTGGCATAAAGACTTCCCTTCGCTGAATTACATCCTTACGAGCTCTGGCTGGAGACAAGACCACAACGGCTTTAGCCATCAAAATCCAAGCTTTATTGATGACTGCCTACGAAGACAGGGTGATTTTGTGAACGTATTCTTCCCAGCGGATGGAAACACTACACTAGCTGTTCTTGAGGACATGCTTGGTACTGTTAGAAAAATTAACGTGTTAGTAGCTGGAAAAACTCAGGAACCAAGATGGCTGACACCTGGTCTTGCCAAGAAACAGTTAGAACAAAGTATTATGACGTGGGACTTCGCTAGTGATCCAAACCCAGATGTAGTACTAGTTGGCGTTGGTGACTATCCTTCCAAGGAAATGCTAGCAGCGATTAAGCTAACTAAGGCCGATTGTCCAGATGCACGGCTGCGCTTCGTTAATATTAGCTCGCTAACAAGCGGACGACACGGTCATGGTATTGGCAGAAGCGGCGATTTCGTCACCGATCAGGAGTTTATTAACCAAATCACCGACAACAAGCCAGTTATCTGTAACTTCCATGGTTATCCACAGACTATTAAATCAGTCTTGTTCAACTATAATATCGACCCTAGGCGCTTTGACGTAAGAGGCTACATCGAACACGGCAGTATTACAACGCCGTTCGATATGCAAGTTCGCAACCTGACTAGCAGATATCACCTAGTTATCGCAATTTTTGAGCGACTGGCCGAAGCTAATCGTATTCCAAAAGAAGAAGCTCAGAACATAATAATCAAATACCAAAAAAAGATTACCGAAAATACAGAATACATCAAACTGCACGGCGTTGACTTACCCGAAATTGACGCCTGGACGTGGAATCCTGGCGAAGATAGTCAGATCCAAATATAGTCTGAGTCTAGTTTTTATGAATAAAGGTTTAGACTAAATCTCGTCTTTTTTATCATCCAAAAAGCCAGTCCACTGCCTAAGTAGGCGAAGGGCGGTTTTTAATGGAAGTTCGATTAAGGTATCCAGAACCAAGGCAACAACATTAACTTTTTGATACTTGTCTGATAACCATTTACCCAAAAAAGTGAATGGAGTAAATAGTAATTCTCTAATAGAAGTCAGTATGCCAGATTTTGCCGAAACTAGTTCTAGCTCTCTAACGATGCGCGAAAGCCTGAATCCCAAGAAGCTCGCAGCGGCCATGAACGTAAAGAACATCAATCCCTGAACTATATTGAATCCCAGGATTATCAGTAAATCAGTAACTAACGCGAATACAACCAGATATAACGCTATGTAGGCGACAGTAAAGCCGATAGGATATTTCTTGTCCTTAATATTAGGATACAGGTTAACCTGACTTTGGTCTCCGTATAGCATATCGTCGGTATATGCACGTATAGCTTTTGCATTAACTTCGCCCGGAAGTTTGAAGCCTAACCGCAATAGCGCCAAATAAACAACTGGTGAAAGTAGATTCACGACTAGAGGTAAAATTAGTATTCCGCCGGTCATAAAGAGGTCGTAAGGCACTTCAATAGCTACACCTATAAGTGTCTTGGTAATTAACAAAAAGACAATGCTCTTAAATAAGCCCCTGTTGAGCTTGGACTCTGCTCGACGGTACTCTTGTTTTATTTGAGTGCCAAATGATTTATCGAATTTAAAACTATCGACTAGTAACTCGCTAATATTATCCTTATCTTGAATCATACTACGCAGAATTCGAAGCGGTGCGCCATATTTATTTATATAACGCGTAATCTTGTTTGTCGCATAAGATGAGAATGCATCATCAACGTTTCTATGGAACTGAATATATTCATTTATATTTTCATCTGAAGTATCATAAAGCTTTTGCATGTCATATCGAACAGCCGATATATCAGATTTGAATAGTGATCGATGAACTGCAATATAAAGGCTAACCTCATAACCAGCGTCCTCGGCGTCGTTGGAGACAAAGAGCTTTTTTTGAATAATTGCACGATAATGATGATACGCGAACTGAAGGAAGATGGTCTGCAAGGCATCCTCGACTAACATATTTTCACTTTCGATAGATAACAAATCCAGCGTCCAGCTACGGGCCTGGTGATCGTCAACCCCGGACGCTTTCATGCGCCAATAGTTATCATGGTGCTTCTTGACAACATCACTTAACTTATCAATCACCTCGACTGGCTGAGTATTATTTTTAATATAGCCAGATTGGGTTAACTCAATAATCAATTCTTCGGCTACGGTTTTACTAACGGCGGTATGATTGTGAAAAGATAGACTTCGAACATAATACCTACGAATCGCATTTTGAATCAATAGATGCTCTTGGGCATATTCGGCCGCATTTCGTAACTGCTCATAGGCAACCGAAACTACGCCGCCAACACCAGCGACGTTAATTAGACGTCCCTTGTAGTCCTTTTTATGAGCGGACTTAGCAGCCTTCAGTTGGTTGCTGAGTTGGAGGCCATTAGCATTAAGTTTCTTTTCGAGGGTCATAATAATTTCTGCTCTTCAATCCCCATCTAAATACTGATGGTTTAATCTTACGTCGTAATAAAAATGACACATCCGGCGTGTCGCAATTTGGCTTCAAGCCTATGAACGATAACCTATATAGTTTAGACTTTTATCGGCATAAATTCAATGGGCAATGCCGTGAGCGCAAGGTGTTATTGGCTTAAGCTTTTTCGGCTAGATTCGTTTGACGAGGCCAAATCTGACTCACGAATCTGGCGCGCTACTGCTTTTGAAAATCTGACGCCAACAGCATGATTGACTGCCATTAGTTTCGTTATTTTAACTTGATCAAATTCAGATAACTTTTCGATGCCTTCTGGGATTAAGAATTCGTCAAGAGCCCCGTATATAATGTGTACTTGTGACTTTATATTCTTGATGTCATCAAATGTATTCTGTCGAATAATCGTATTAGTTAGCGACAGCCTAAAGCTATCCCAATTCTCTTCATTAACATCAATGCCATCCTTGATGCCTAAAAACTTTCGTGCAAATTGCGAGTTTTTAATCGTAAAATCTTTTTTTTCTGATAAGTACCTGTACATATTCAAATACATATCAGTTCGTTGGCGCGATATATTCTTGGTTAGGTCTTCGTTGTCTAGGTAAATTGGTGGGCTTAATAAAAATATGCCCCTCACGTCATTCGGATAACGAGAATAATAATATGCCGATATTATTGCCCCCATTGAATGTCCGACAATTTTATATGGCCTATTGACCCCAAGCTTCCATAAGGTGGAATGAATATACCTGGCATGATCCGCGACATCGTAATCGCAATTAGTCGGCTTGGGTGACTCACCAAAACCTAATATATCTAATGCAATCACCCGATAAGTTTCCGTATCAAGTTCTTTGATTAATGCATCCCAAGTTTTTGAAGTCGCTGCAATTCCATGTATTAATACGACAGTTGGTTTGTGACGGCCACCAGAATCGAACGCTACGTGAAGATAACGTCCAAACTTGATATTATTTATGATTACATTTAGCAATCTAGACATGTCAGTATTATAACAAAACTAGATTTTATTTTTGGTTAGAACGTCCATATAATATACCAGCGACGACCCCGCCCCCTAGGCCCAGTCCTATACCGACAGCCAAGTTATCGAGGGCTACGCCCAGTGCGACACCAATCATCAAGCCGATTGATACTCCGAGCGATATACCTATTTCTTGTTTTTCTTTGGGTGTTTTTTTGTGGTTTTGTCATATTCACGTATTGTAGCATGTGACCAGAAAGGATCGTACGGATAAATAAAACCTCACGAATGGGGCCGTATCTATAGAAACTGTTTTTCAGCTAGCAAATAACTTTTTATGAGTTTTACGTCAGCTAGATCTTTGTCTCTACCGAAAGCTTCTTTCCATTTTATGACTTCAGACAACTGGACGACGGCCACGCCATCTATTATTTCCGCGTCTTTAATTAATCGTTTGGGGTTTGGATAATAATTTTTAAAATCCCAATGATTAAACGCCTCAAAGTTACCTTTGCAACAGTGTATATTACTACCACTGCCCTCTTCTAGCCAGCCCGTTAGGAGTAGTTTTTCATAAAGATTACTCGTGACTATAAGGTCAATGTCTTGTGACTCTCTTATTCCATGTATCGCCATTGGTCCGCTACCAAAAATCGCATACTATCCCAAGGGAAGATTAAGCTGTGATGTTTGTTTTAATATATCCATTTGACGATTATATCAGTTATTAAAAACGTAATCGAGCTTAAGCGACGGCCCTCATATCGATAAGCCTGTCTAGCATCTCCTTGAACGGCTTATGCGCCTTACATATAATGACCATTTCTTCCTTTAAATCTTTTATTGATGGCTTATTATTCCACGCCGGAGCAACTAAAAACTCTCTAAACTCAAAATTCAACAATACCGTCATGGCTTCGTTAATTTCCAATAAACCCTGGCTGTCTACGCCACGCTCTGTGATATATTTATCATAACTCTGCCTGAAAACAAGGTGCATGGATTCGTGCATAATGGTTTCCACCTGTATAGAAAGGCATGAGAAGAAAGATATATAAAAATAGTTTTCAAATGAGTTATATGGACATTTCAACATTGTCGTTATATAAACATCCATGTCCTTAACGTTATGACTGACATCCATAAATTTACAAAGCTTGTTAAAATAAGCAGCTTCAATAGTCTCCCAGTATTCTAATATAGACTTGATCGTCGAATCTACAATTTTTTTTACTTCAAAATTGTCAATCAAATACTCGCGAATAATAGGAAGTTTATCGCTTTCATCGGCATCATTAACCTTTTGTTTTACTGTAGGCCACATCCTAGGTGCATAATCAGAATCATCACGACCATAGCTAGGAAATTTTTCGCTCAAGTAGTTATAATCATAGTTTTCTAAATCTTTTTCTAGATTGTATTGAATTTTTATTATACTCATTAAATTAATAATAGCAGAATATGCCAAATAGTTGCCTGGTTTAAAAAGTCAGTTCCCTGAATATGACCAAATTCGGAGGGCCAGGTGGGACTATCTGGCGGAGCCATCCTTCACTTTCTCATAAAAATATGTAAACACATTTTTATTTCGCTGCGTTACGCGACCCCCACGACTATTATATTTTGCTTTGCAAAATCTAAGTCGTGAATCCCAGTCACATCAGGAACGACCAAATAAATAAACCCTCATGAATGAGAGTTTATTTATTTGGAGGGCCAGGTGGGACTTGAACCCACGACATTCTGCTTAAGAGGCAGACACTCTAACCAGCTGAGTTACTGGCCCATATTTGTAAAATGCAAGCATATTTACAAAAACTGATTGTACACTATTACCTCTGTTGACACAAGGCAATAGCGATGCTTAGTCAATCAGGTAGAAACGGGTGTCAATTAACTTCTTGTAAGGATCCCAGATTTGTTTAGCTTTTTTGTGAGTCAAAGTCGACATTTTGGAAAGAATAATTAACAGCATGCTGAGGCTAGTGCATAGTAAAGCAGCTAAAATTTTATACAGATATCCATTTCCAGCGTCTAGTAGCAAGACGAACGATAAAGTAACGGTAAATAGGATAATCATGATCATCCATTCATTGCTGTATACTCTATTGCTCAACTGCATTGCATAGTTGGTGCGGTTTTGTTGATTCGCAATTAGTTTATCTAGTAGCTTATCAACTACATCCTGATGTTCTCCTTTGTATTCTAGGCAGAATGCAATCATTTCTTCATATTTTTCTTCGCCACCGGCAGGTTTTCGGTGACGCATGGCATGATCAAGGTAGTCTAATAACATTTTTTGAATTTGCTGTCTAAACTTTAACGGCTGTTTTGCAACTAAAATAGCCATCGCGAAAATTGCATTTGATTCCGAGCGAACAATCTTGTGTAGCTCTTCGATTCTAGCTTTTTGCGCGCCTAGTATTGGTGATATGTAAAATCCATACAAAAACGAGTTCACCGAAAACAGCATTAAAGCACCACCCTCAAATTTTATATGTGGCACAAAAGTCACCAACAGCGCGAATAATATAAATACAATTACGAAATCGTAACTTAGTCTGATTTTTGTTAAAAATATGTGTTTCATTTTTTACTTCGTTTATTGTTGCTAGTATAAAATAAATTAACGAAAAAACATAGGCGAATTATATTTGTCGACGATTAGTTATATTGCTCTAATAGATCAATCTCTGTTTCTAGGTCGGAAAATCGTTCATTAAGTAGCTTTTTTGCATCCCGTAGGCCCATATTATATATTTCTGGGGTAATATTTTGTGTGACGATATCAATAATGTCTTGTGCGGCGATAACTCCAACTTCAGAACCATCTATTTCTTGGACCCTGGTAATAACTTCCGCCACACATTTTCTGCTGATCTCTTTATTGATGCTGTTAAATTTTCTCTTCATATACTGATTTTATCAAATTTAAACCCCCTGAACTAGCAGAGGGTTTAAGGAAATCAATTTGGTACACCTTCAGGGCCGCTAATTGGAACCAACTAAGACCTGAGCTTTTGAGATGGGGCGATGTGCTAAGAATTTGATTGAATATTACCACTAATCTCTTTAGGCATACTATATTGATCGATTAGTTTTTCAGATGGAAAGCCCGGTCCTTTGTATATTATCGACCAAGCATCCCCTGGAAGTTTACGGCCGATAAGATTAACCCCATCGAAATATGCACCCTCGCGCGATGGCCACTGAAGATCACACGAAACAAAACTATAGCCCATGTTCCTAATGGACGAGGACTCCGTATAAACAAGCCTGATTTTTTCGACTTCGTAATCACTCACTTGTTGAATGCACCATTTTTTTGCTTCGCTCGAACCTGGCGTCTCGAGTCTAGCTATTTGTGCACTTAAGTCAGAAATTTTTTTGTTCGCGATATTATTATCGCTATTCATCTGCTGAGTCATAATAAAATAAGTTAAGCCAATAGCTGCTGCGACTACTAAGAAAACTGGACCAGAATAAATTAACAATTGTTTCCATTTAGAATTTGGATTTTTGACGATTTTAGTTAACTTCATAATATCTCCTTAATTATTAGCTTAAGCTTATAATAGCACCGTAGGAACTGAAATAAAATTAGGGGCCACATGACTTCTTATTTGATACACCCTCAAGGTCGCTAATTGGAACCAACTTAAATCTGAACTGTTGCGTTGGAATAAACTAATGGGTCAATCTACATATGAATCAGTAACAGATACTGCCTTGTCGTATTAGAACCTATTCATTACACTTATAAAGATAATGAAGTTTTTTGCAATATATACAAATGCCAACATAACCGAAGAACCAGACTGGTTAGATGGTTTTAGAAGTAAATATGACCTCGAATATCGCGCAGATACTGATACATTCGACGTGCCCTACGAAGCACACATAACTTTGACTCAGCCGCGTTTCATTACAGATTCTGAAGCAACCAAACTTAGAACCGAACTCGCAAAGTTTTTCGATAATTATAATAGAGAAATTGAGGTTGAATTTTCTGAGATTTATCTTGACATACAAGACGCCAATGAGAATGGCTGCATTATGATTGATTCGACAAATAAATACGAATTTTCAAAACTTCAAAGCAGAATGCTTAATTTTGTAATTGAAAACGATAATTTCTGCAACATCAAACACAAAGCCTATGAAGATGAGTTCATTCCGCATCTTACAATTGGACGTGACCTTTCGAAAGCTAGATTTGATAATGCGGTATCGGAATTGCCTGACAAAATCCAGATAAAGGCGACCATAAATGAAGTAATTCTTGCTGTTGTTCCTGATGAAAGTGCCGCCGAAAGAAAAGACCCAAAGAATCTGACAATTTATCATTTATCAAATAAGTAACAAAATAGAGGCGAACTGCCTCTATCCATTGTACTTATGCTTGGTACACCTTCCATGTCGCCAATTGGAACCAACTTAAATCTGAGCTGTTGCGTTGGAACGAACTGATAGGCCAATCTACACTGGGAACAGCTAGCAACACCGCCTTATGCTATTAGAACCTATTACTTCATTAAGTTCTACTATCTGTTCATTAACAAATCAACTTTTTGTTTCAAATTGTTATATTTTTCTCTTATTTCATCATCAGCCAAGCGTTTTTCTCGGATTGACTTAAACCCTTTCAAATCCACTGGTGATAGTTCCATCTCTACAGTTACACTGTACTGACAACCTGTTGTATCAACTTTAGTCCCATCATCTAATACATTGAAATAATGCTTCTCATTAATTCCTTCACCTATGACGTGGTAGCGTACAATTTCTCCGCCCAAGTAATCCTGGACAACTAATGACGAGGAGACACATTGAGCACGAGCTGGATTTCCATTTGCAATATCATCTGGAGTTGTGAATCCAGTATCAAGACCCCACGATTTCCGTAAGGCATTAATTAACTTTTGCTTAACTGACTTACCCATAAACTAAGTGTATCAAAAACTATATATTGGCAACCACAAACTCGCTTAATGGACCGCCAATTACTTTTTGCCAATAAGCTGCACGTTGTTCTTGACTCATTTCAGTAACATATTCACCAGTTTCTGGGTCGACTTGAAGAGATTCAAGAGGATAGCCCTCAGTCATCATACTGCTTGGTCTCCCAGTAAATAAACGTGGATTTGTTAAACTAGTGCTGACAAAATTACCATCTGGATGTGCAATCGCTAAACCATATTCCCAACGTGACTTCATCGTTCCACCGTGGTCTGCAACGAGTTTGACATAATATGCCAGCAGTTCATCATCAGATGGCCTTTCCTCGCCATTAATTCTACGAACATGTGTACCTGGCTGTTGGTCTGCAGGAAGGTCGTCAAAATACAGACCATTATCCATCGAGAAGACAATCTTACCGAAATCACGTGCGTATGCGATAGCCTTTTTTTCTGCATTCTCTACCACGTCATTACCATCTTCCTCGACATCTGGCAACTTGCCAAAGTCGCCCAATCCAACCACACTAATACCAAGTGGAGACAATACACCTCGAACTTGCTCAATTTTTGCAGGATTTTTTGTGCCAAAAACAATTTTTTTTATTTCACTCATGCTGTAATTATACCAAAAAACAGAAATAACCTCCCGATGATAAGTCATAGTGCTTATGCTTGGTACACCTCCCAGGTCGCTAATTGGAACCAACTCAAACCTGAACCGTTGCGATGGAATGAATTGTCGAAAAAATCATTGTGCGATTAAGTAGCGAACACTAACTCACAAGTCTAGAACCTACTACAACCCTAGCTATAATGTTTATTTCTTTTTAAATAGTTTCTGACCAAAGCCCAGTAAATAAACCAGGACTACGTATTCCGCGATTACGACTACCGCACCTAAGTAATTGAACTCGTTTACTGCGTCACTTGTCTTTATAAGATTCATATTTATATAAGTCATAGCGAATGAGAATACACCTACAATTAGACCCGCAAATAGCCAATAATATTTATTCATTTAGTGTCTCCTTTTAGTTTATGTTATATATTTAACCATAAATACGTTGGACAGACGATTAAAAAAGACTTACGAAGAAGTCTTTATTATGCTTATGCTTGGTACACCTACAGGGTCTCTAATTGGAACCAGCTCAAGCCTGAACTGTTGCGGTGGCACGAAATATCGAGCCAACCATTACAGCTAACCTCCGCCACGGACTGACACAGGGTATTAGAACCAGGCAACCTACTGAACGGTGTACTCCCATCCAGGCTGCCAAGACTTTGTTTTACGCCAATCTTCGTCAATTGCTTCTTGCCAGGTCCTGCCTCTGAGTAATACATCTAAGGCAAGTTGTGGTGCTTGGTGCGCAACGATAGCTATATGCTTGCCGTCATAATCTCGTTTCAGAAATTCAACAAAGCTGGCCAATCTTTTTTCGACATCTCTATAACTTTCACCGCTGGGGAATGGTGTATCTACAAAGTCATGCATATTATTTTTGAATGCCCTTGCGGAGGATCCGTTCATATCACCGTAATTACACTCGCGTAATCTTTCGTCTTGAATGATTTTATATTTGCTACTAAAACCAAGCTCGGCAGAATCAATAGCTCGTTGTAAATCAGAACAAAACACAACATCGAACTGCATGTCGGCGACTTGCTCTCCAAGTACCTTGGATTGTTCTATGCCGTTTGCCGATAGGTCGCCTGGAAGCCAACCAGTCGCCAGGTCTTGTTCGTTATCCGTTGTAGTACCGTGTACAAAATAAGTGATTTTTACTGACATATAGCTATTGTAACAAACAAAAAGGACTCCTCTGACGAGAAGCCTTCTATAATGCTTATGCTTGGTACACCTTCCAGGTCGCCAATTGGAACCAACTTAGATCAGAACTGTTGCGTTGGAATGAATTAATGAATCAAACATCGTGTGGGCCAGTAGCGAGTACTACCTTCTCATACTAGAACCATAGCCTCGTTAATTACTTATCGTATTAGAATATTAAACAAGTAACCTGTGAATATGATTCCTAGGCCGACTACTGATGCATATGTGGCGATTAGCTTCGGCTTCAATACCTTCTTCAGAATAATGAACTCTGGCAACGACAGAGCCGTTACGGCCATCATAAAGGCCAATGCAGTCCCCATCGCCATGCCTTTAGCGATCAAGACCGAAACAATTGGAATAGTGCCAGCTGCGTTCGAGTAAAGTGGGATGCCAATTAACACCGCCAATGGAACGGCAAAGAAGTTGTTTGGTCCTGCATATTTAACTAAAAGGTCATTTGGAGCGTATCCGTGCATTAAGGCGCCTATAGCGACACCAATCACGATATAGATCCAAACACTTTTAACAATATCAATCATATATTTCTTGGCGTAGTCTGCCCTATTTTTTATTGTTTGCTTTTTTTCATCAACATGTTTAATTTTAACTTTATAAACAAACTCTTCTACCCATTTTTCAAGCTTTAATTTTCCCATAATCCAACCAGCAACTGTCGCAATCGTGACACCCGACACGATATAGATAAGTGCTATCTTCCAGCCAAACAATCCCCATAGCAAAACCAGTGCAATTTCGTTAACCATTGGTGCAGATATTAGGAATGAAAAAGTTACGCCCAGGGGCACACCAGCTTCAACAAACCCAATAAATAACGGCACCGCCGAGCACGAGCAAAAAGGCGTAACAATACCCACTAAGGCCGCCGACAGATTATTCAGTATAGGAAACTTAGCTTTTGACAGAAACTTCTTTGTTTTTTCTGGTGGGAAATATGAGCGTATTAGCGAAACGATAAAAATAATCACCGCCAGTAGCAGAATAATCTTAATAGTGTCGTAAACAAAAAAGTTTATAGTATTGCCAAGTGGATTCCCTTTTGTGACATTGAATATGGAATATACCAGCCAGTCAGCAAGCCACTGAATTGGAGCAAATATGTCCACTGTCACTTACCGCCGCAAGAACAGCTTTTACTGTAACTTTTATTATCTATTTTTTGCATATTGCTTCTCTAACATCTTTTTCAGAGTTAGATTTTAATTCGACAGGCATTCCATCAACAACTAATACTGGGCTATGCATCAAGCCAAGTTCAACAATTCTCGTAACATCATTGGAATACTCTACATCGGCATCGATTTTTTCGTCTTTGACAACTTTAACCACTGATTCATGAAATTTTTTACAAGTTGCACATCCTGAACCAATCACTGATATTTTAATCTTTTATTCTCCTAGTTTTGTTAAAACTTTATTTAATTTATTGAGCGACTTTTTATTGAGTGTGTAATAGTTATTTTTACCGCAACGACAATCTTCGATTAGACCTGCTTTTTTCAGAACCGATAAATGATGAGATACTAAGTTCTGAGGTATCTTCAATTCTTTTTCAATTTCACAAACACACAAAGACTTTTTAGAAAGTAATTTAATAATTTTAAAACGGTTTTCCTCTGCTACTGCCTTTAACATATCAATCATTGTTGATATGTTATCACGGTGCAAAACTTTTAGTCAAGTAAAAAGACTTCCGAAAAAGTCTTATAATGCTTATGCTTGGTACACCCGGACGGATTTGAACCGCCGACCCTCTGTTCCGAAGACAGATGCTCTAATCCACTGAGCTACGGGTGCATATTTCGCGTTCATAGGTACGCTTACGATGACAGTTTGAGCATACAAGTTCGCATTTTTTTATCTCTTTTTTCAGTGTGCCAATTCGGCCCGTTGAAGATAAAAAATTTACATCGAACTCCTTATTCCTAAGATGATCAAAGTCCATTACATAGTACGGGTATTTGGCTCCGCAGTCAACACAGGGTGAACTTTCTTTTATCTGTCTTATGAAAGTTTGGATAGATTTTCTATATATTTTATTTCTATCAAGGTAAGACTGTTTGTTATTTTCGTAGTGCCGCTTACAGGCTGCGCGCTGATCTTCAATATTTTTATACGCCACCATAAGATTATAACATGAATTAATGTTCGTATTTAATATGACTGCAAACACCAAAATAAGCTATAATGCTAAGCATATGGAAATTCATACAAACATACCGTTAAAAAACTACACAACCATGAAAATCGGTGGCAATGCCCGCTTTATGGCCGAGGTCCGAACCCCAGAAGACGTCGCGACTGTATGCCGTAACTCCAAAGCTCAAAAACTACCGATATTTGTTCTCGGCGGCGGCAGCAATGTCATTGCTAAAGACGAAGGTTTCAGCGGGATTATTATCCGCATGCGTATTCCAGGTTTTGAAGTTATTGCCGACGATATCAATTCAACTTCTATCCGCATTGGAGCAGGCGAAATATGGGATTCGGTCGTTAAGCGAACCGTCGACATGCGCCTTAGTGGTATCGAAACAATGTCTGCCATACCCGGAACAGCAGGGGCAGTACCAGTCCAAAACGTCGGTGCTTACGGCCAAGAAATTGCCGATACGCTGCTGTCGCTTGAGGCTTACGATACCAAAACTGACAATTTCGTAACGTTAATGAAAGCTGATTGTGGTTTCGCCTATCGCAATAGCATTTTTCGTGGCGACTCGGCGGAGCGCTACGTTATAATTTCAATAACTATTAAACTATCAAAGAATCAGCCGCAACCGCCATTTTATGAATCATTACAAAAATACCTCGACATAAATGGAATCAAAATCTTTACTCAAGAAGTAATTAGAAATGCCGTAATTGCAATCCGAAAAGACAAACTACCTGATCCCGAAATACTGCCAAATACCGGATCATTCTTTAAAAATGCAATCGTTGAGAAATGGCAGCTAGGTGACCTGCGAAAGATTAATCCCGACATCCCCACCTACGAAATGGGCGATGGCCGTTTTAAGGTTCCTAGCGGTTGGCTGATTGAGTATGTCGGCCTCAAGGGAGCGTTAATCCATGGTATGCGTGTTTATGATAAAAATGCCTTAGTGCTAGTGAATGAATCGGCAACTTCATATGAAGACTTGGCGAATGCGCGTGATGAAATAATTGGCAAGGTTCGCGATACTTTCCGAATTCAAATTCAGCAAGAACCCCTAGAGATATAGACCTCTTGCGATTTGACTTCAAGACGTTTATGATTATAGATATGAAACGTCGCGGATTTACTATCGTAGAATTAATTATCGTTATTACTATAATGGGCATCCTGCTTACACTTGGTGTTGTGAATTTACGTGGCTCACAAGTTAACGGACGAGATGCTGAGCGAAAAGTTGATATCGAGACAATCGCGTTGCACTTAGAGACATTCTATACATCCGGAACTGATGACCCTAGCATCTTATATAATCGCTACCCTTCGGTTGATCCCACCAGCGGGCTTATCGGGCACGAAAGAACATATTTGCGCGACATAGATTTGAAATCATTAGCCTCACCTACGCCTGCCGGCAGCACCGCTTCTTCACTTACGGCTGCTACGAATTTTACGCAAACAACAGCGGGTGTGGTTCCCCAGCCAGACTTCGATAAGTACATCTATCAGCCGCTAAAACGCGACGGAAGCCTTTGCGCCCTAAGTACAGATGAATGTATCAAGTTTAATCTGTATTATAAACTCGAATTAGATAGTTCTATTAGTATGATGACGAGTAGAAATCAATGATAATCAATAATAAACGAGCAGGCTTTTCGGCCGTCGAGCTACTAATTACCCTGTTTATCGCGGCGGCTTTCCTGATTACGGGATATCAACTATATGGCGTAGTCATTAAAGATGGTGGCGAAGCTCGTGCCCAAGCAAAGGCGGGCAATGTTGCGGCCGATTACCTACAGAGATACAAGGCCTCGGCAACTAATCCATGCACTGTCCAAATACCACTGAATACGCCCAATACTCCGACAATTGTCATTGATGGATTATCGGCCGTTTCCATAAAAGTAGAGATAAGTTGCCCATACAGCACTACTAAGGCAGTATCCAAAATTCAGGCTACTTTAAAATATGGCAGCCCCCAACAAACGATTGTGAATGCGACCTATGTCAACAAATAATATAAATAAAAAAAATCACAAGCACGGCTTTACATTAGTAGAGATGGTTATTGTGGCGCCAATTGTGATTTTAATGATTGGTGTTTTTATTGGCGCAATTATCACTATGACCGGTGATGTGTTAGCCAGCAGAACAGCCAATGTCTTGGCGTTCAACATTCAAGATGCCCTGAATCGTATCGATCAAGACGTTAAGCTAAGCGGCGGTTTACTGGCAACAAACAATATAACCTTGACGTCACCTCAGAGTTTTGACGATACAGCTACTCCAAATTTCAAAAATGTCGGCACAAACGGCCCGATGTTGATATTGAATACTTACGCAACAACCGAGAACCCATCATCTCCAACGAAAAGTCTTATGTATTTGTCTGGACAACCGAATGCCTGTGGATCAGCAAATATTAGCCAAAATCCAGCTCTTATGATGAATGTTGTTTATTTCGTAAAGAATAATACCCTGTGGCGGCGCGTTATTGCACCTGCAGGTTACGAGACCTCTGGATGTCGTGGTGCGGTCGTAGGTGCACCTTGGCAACAGCCGACCTGCAAGCCTGGCACTGTCGTGTCGATTTCTTGTAAGACTCAAGACACTAAACTTGTCGAGGATATCCAAGCGGGCGGCTTTAATATTAACTACTTCCTTACACCAGGGGCTACAACTCCAACGAATAGCTCTGATCCGTCGGATTCCGTCAGGCAAGCCGTCATAAACACGACAAAGACCATAGATATCAGTATTGGTGCGACAAAAAACGTTGGCGGCCGCAGCGTAACTCAATCTGGCACAATCCGAACAACAAGTCCGAATAATAATATAGTCGCAAGCGCCACCACTCTATCGAGCTCAGGGGGTGGCTCTTGGGCCTATAAAAGATCAATCACGGTGTCAAATTCAGGCGGTAGTCTGTCTGACTACCAGGTCCAGATTAATCCGTTTACGGATTCTTCTTTTATTAACAACTCGGGGCTTGTCGGAAGCTGGCATTTCAATGAGGGCAGCGGAATAAGTACATCTGACCTGAGTGGCAATAAATTTGATGGGACTGTCACCAATGCAACGTGGGATACAAGCGGAAAGTTTGGAAATGATCTTAGCTACAATGGAACGTCAGCAGAGGTTAGCACCGCCGGATCAGTCATGAGTGCCTTAAATAATTTCACCCTTGAGGCCTGGATTAACCCAACTAATGTCACTGGTGAAGGTGAAATTATATATAATGGGAATGACGCTCGAGGCTATGGTCTCGTTGTTTTAAACGGCAAGCTGCAAGCACTCTACGGTTCAGTCGTATACATAGACTCGGGCACGTCTATTCCAACAAATCAGTGGTCTCACGTAGTTATGACTAGAGACGCTACGACCACAAGATTTTATGTTAATGGGGTCCAATCACCAAATACCTCAACGGCTGCACCACTTTCGCCAAATAACTATTTTTCGATAGGTCATCAACCACAATGCGCATCCTGTAGATATTTTAGTGGAAAGATAGACGAAGCCAAGGTCTACTCCAGGGCCCTATCGGGATCCGAGATAGCCCTACGCTATGGAACCTCGGGTGTCCCTAAAGTACGCAGTGACTATGCCGACCTTCGATTTACTAATACGGCTGGAGATGCCGAATATCCCTACTGGCAAGAGTCTGATGGCCAATACTGGATAAAGGCACCGTCACTCGCAACCGGAGACACGACTATCAACTTATATTACGGCAACGCTAACGCCATTGGGGTATCTAGCGGAGATAACACTTTTGCCTTTTTCGACGACTTTGGAAGTGGGAGCCTATCTAAGTGGACTAAAACCTCAGGTGCAGATACGTTCGCCGTCAGCTCGGGCCTACTGCAAATAACGCCTGCGGGAAATGATAATTACTTAACCGCTAATAACCCTATTGGCGTAGGTCAGTTTATAATTGAAAGTAAGATCAGGAGTGCTCATACCACTGGCCAGAGCCATCCTGGATTTGAATGGCATGCCAACCTGAGCACGGGTGTTAATCACAGGAATGACCAGATCTACTCTAGACCTCACTCTTACAACGCTGCAGGTAACGCACAAGCGGCTTATTATAATGGAGCTTTAACAATGTCAACAGCGTCTACTGGAGGCTTGTATAATTACAATACCTGGTATGACATAAAAGTTGCGCTTCCTGATGCAAACTCGGCAAAATATTTTCGAAATGGAATCAACGAACTGAATGTTGCAACGCAGCAATACCCAGTCAATACCTATGTCGGGATTGTTGCCCACGGTGGCAACACCATACAGTGGGATAACTACAGAATTAGAAAATATTCTGCGACCGAGCCGACGCACGTTGCTCCGGGTGCCGAAACTGCTCCATAATATTGATTACTTTAACCTTCAAACCACTTGTGCTAAAATTAGTCTCGTAGTATATTATAAACATAATCACTAAAAGGGGGCAATCAGAAATGATTCTAAATGATATTAAAGCTATACGAAAAAACAGAGGTTTCACAATCGTTGAACTCTTAGTAGTCATCGTAGTCATCGGTATCTTGGCGTCAATCACAATTGTCTCTTATACCGGAGTTACAGCAAAGGCTAATACAGTCAGCGCCCAGGCAGCTGCTAACAGCGCCATTAAAAAACTAGAGGCTTATAATGCTGATGTAACTGGCGGTGGTTACCCTGCAACCTTCTCACTATTAACCGGTGCGACAGCAGATAAAGTTTATGCTATATCCGGCGTAACCTTTGCGACTGCTGCCATAACAGCGGCTCCAACAGTGACCTCTACAGTCTCTTACTATAAATGTGGTACAACTGGTGTCGCCGTTGGTTATTGGAACTATGGTACTGGTGTAGCAAACTTCTACCAGTCTGGTGCAGTTACTGGTGGTACAAACCTTGTAGCTGGAGCAAGTTGCGTCGTATCAGGATCTTAATAAGTTAAATCGATTTATATATAACTCCCTATCAAACGTTAGGGAGTTATATTTTATAATTGTGCTTGTGTTTATAAAATGAATACAATATACTAAAAAATATAAATATCATAGTTACACTAGACCAAGGGGACATTCTAAGTGAAAAAATTTATGCAAACTAACCAAAATAATCGTGGCTTCACAATCGTTGAACTCTTAGTAGTCATCGTAGTCATCGGTATCTTGGCGTCAATCACAATTGTCTCTTATACCGGTGTAACGAATAAGGCCAATAAAGCGGCGGCTCAGACAACTGCAGATAGCGTAGTGTCCAAGGCTCAAGTTTTTGCTACCGAGGATTTTTCAAACTATTACCCAAAGACATACGCCACACTAAGCGCCGATAGCACCAAGTCATACTTCGTTCCAGCGACCACAGCGACACTTATGACTTCGGCAATGAGCGCCAAGCCAACCAATACAAACTCGATTAACCTCATGGTTTGTGGGGCAACTGACGTAGCCGCAAATACCCCAACGAATGTCTCCCAAATAACAAAAGCTTTGGGCTTACGTGTTGGTTATTGGGATTTCTCCAATGGATCGGCTAGTGCACCAACCTATGAAGATATTGGCAACATAACAACTCCATCTGTCACACTTGGTGGAACCGCATACGCAACAGCTTGTTTCCTAGCTCAATCTTAGTAACTGTATTACATAAATACAATAAGAACCTAGTTTAGTTATTAGGTTCTTATTGTATTTAGCGGCCCTAGGTTCGATCGCTCGGCAAAGGAAACTTTCTAGCAAAATCCCTAACTTCGATTCTCAATTCGGCAAGTTTCTCTGCATTGTCGCGATTATCAATTGCCTGCTTGAACCAATCGGCGATTTGCGCCATATGCTCCTGCTTTAGTCCACGCGTCGTAACGGCGGGCGTACCTAACCTAATGCCACTTGGCTTAAACGGCGGCAAAGTGTCATCAGGAATGACATTAGCGTTAACAGTCAGCCCAATGGCATCCAGTGCGATTTCGGCCACTTTACCATCAATGCCGAAACTTTTATGGACATCGGCCAGGATTAAATGGTTGCTTGTTCCACCGGTAACTAGTTGGAAGCCCCGTTTCTGCATTTCATCAGCCAAGACTGCAGCATTATCAACAATTTGCTGGGCATATTGTTTAAATTCAGGTTGCAAAGCTTCATGAAAAGCAACTGCCTTGGCGGCAATTGTGTGCATATGGGGTCCGCCCTGCATACCAGGGAAAACAGCACGATCAATAAGAGTCGGGATGTTCTCTAGAGTCTTCTCTGGTGCTCGCAATGGATTACTGACAATACCCTTCGATAATATTAATCCCCCACGTGGTCCACGTAGAGTTTTGTGAGTTGTTGAGGTTATGACGTGGAATCCATAATCAAATGGGTTCTTGGCCACGCCAGCGACGATTAGACCTGCAATATGAGCCATGTCGGCCATTAACAGGGCGCCAACTTCATTTCCTATTGCTGCAAATTTAGCGTAGTCAAGTTCACGCGGATAAGCGCTAAAGCCAGCCAAGACTATTTTGGGTCGATGCTTAAGCGCTAATTCTCTTAATGCATCGTAATCAATCTCGCCAGTCGTAACATCCTTCATTTTATAGCGTACAAAGTTGTATAAGTGCGCGCTACGCGTTACAGGCGCACCATGGGTCAAGTGGCCACCATGGCTCAAATCCATCGCCAGCACCGTGTCACCGGGCTCTAGCCATGCGCTATAGACCGCTTCGTTGGCTGGAGCGCCCGAATGTGCCTGGACATTAGCATGATCAGCGCCAAATAACCGCTTCGCACGATCGATTGCCAGCTGCTCGACTTGATCAGTATAATCTTGACCACCATAATAACGTTTGCCAGGATATCCTTCTGAATATTTATTTGTTAGTACACTGCCTAGCGCATTAAAAACGTCTCGACTAACATAATTCTCACTGGGGATTAGTTCAAGCCCATCACGTTGCCTAGCCTCTTCGCCCGTAATCAAATCTGCAATTTTTTGATCTATCATGTTTTGTCTCCTATAGCCTATTTAATAAGATTATACCACCTGGTCTGCGTTGCCCACTATTCGCAAAAATATATTGACCTTATATCATGATTGGTATATTATAAGTCGGATGACAAGTGATGATTATAAAATAAAAATCGGTAAGCTCATTCAAGAGACCAGACAGTCTCGCGGACTAACCCAGACTCAACTATCTGGCGCCCTTGGCACTAGTCAAAGTGCTATTAATCGCATTGAAAAAGGTGGACAAAATATCAGCCTTGAGATGTTGGCGCGCATAAGTGACGTTTTGTCAAGTGAGCTCGTAAGTCTTAATAGCACTGGAAAAATTGATTTTCGCATCAATGGTGGCAAAAAACTATCAGGTGAGATTGAAATTAAAACCAGTAAAAATGCCGCCGTTGGACTACTTTGCGCCAGCCTACTTAACCACGGCACAACCACACTTCGACGCGTTGCTCGCATCGAAGAAGTCAATCGCATTATCGAAGTCCTGCAGAGTATCGGCGTAAAAGTTCGTTGGCTAAATGATAATAACGACCTAGAGATCACCCCACCAGCCCATTTAAAACTAGACGATATGAATACCGCCGCGGCCAAGCGCACCCGTACAGTAATCATGCTATTAGGCCCACTGCTCCATCAATATAGTGACTTCAATATACCATTTGCTGGTGGATGCGACCTCGGCACCCGCACCGTAGAGCCCCATATGTCCGGATTGGCGCCTTTTGGTTTGAGTATTGAAACCTTGAACGAACACTACCATGTTAAGGTTGTGAAAAAAGTAGTTACCCATAATATTCTATTGACCGAACGCGGCGACACGGCAACTGAAAACGTCTTGATGGCAGCCGCCCTATATGACGGAACGACAACTATTCGTAACGCCAGCCCAAATTACATGGTGCAGGACTTGTGCTTTTTCTTGCAAAAATTAGGCGTTAAAATTGATGGAATCGGCACAACTACGCTAAAGATTCGAGGCGTTCGTAGCATTAACCAGAACGTAGAATATTTTATTAGCGAAGACCCTATCGAGGCCATGAGCCTAATCGCAGCCGCCATAGTGACCGACTCTGAAATAACTATCAGACGCGCGCCAATTGAGTTTATCGAAATTGAATTAGCTATTCTTGATAGCATGGGCCTGAAGCGAGAAATAAGCGACGAGTATAAAGCCCGAAATGGCGAGACCCGTCTAGTCGATATTAGTATCTTGCATTCAAAACTAATTGCCCCCAAAGATAAATTACATAGCATGCCCTTTCCTGGTGTGAATATGGATAATCTACCCTTCCTCGGTTTAATTGCAACAGCCGCAACTGGTCGCAGCATGGTACACGACTGGTCATACGAAAACCGAGCTATATATTTCACCGAACTTAGTAAACTAAACGCTAAAATTGAACTAGTTGACCCACACCGAGTTTATATTACTGGCCCGACCAAATGGCGACCAGCTGAGATTATCGCCCCGCCCGCTTTGCGACCATCTGTAGTTATTATGCTGGCCATGCTAGCTGCTCCTGGCAAGTCAATTCTACGTGATGTTTATTCAATTAACCGCGGCTATGAAGATTTCGCCAATCGCTTGAACACACTTGGTGCTGAAATCGAAACCCTGCGCGGAATTTAAGAATACGGATTATAAGTTCGAGCTGATGGTTCGCTATACTGCCTTGGTGCTGGCGCTAGACTATTATGTCGCTGCAAAGATGGATTTCGACCCAAACTATTATGATTTAAATCAACTCTGGTTGCTGGTTTTGCCCGAAGAACACTATATGCGCTACCAATGGATGAGCGTTGGTAGACGGCAATAGTTTGTCGATTACGATCAATCTGTTGACGCTGATTGAATGAAGTGTTTGCGACTGCCCCGACCCTGTCTCCATTCGCTACAAATGCAAATCCGCTACTGTGAAGTGGCTTGTTGTTATCATTTGTAACTATATGTTTATTTAAGTCCATCCAAATCGCGACCTTTCTTTTTAGAATGAGGCGATTGCACCTCTGAATTTTTCAAAATGTCAGTTAGCCATTCGATTTCCTCGGTCAGTATAGGCAGGCCGTTCTGTTTTCTTTCTACCATAAGCTTCAGGTACTCGCCCATATGATCTGTATCGTCAGTAGCGTCCTGCGGCGTTGACAAAGCCTCATCTATAATCACCTTTAATACATCACCTGCGGGCGTTAACAGGTAGTCAATAGTCTCATATTCACTCGCTCCGGCACTTGTCTTGAGCGCCAAACGGTCAATGCTAACCTCATATTTCCACATTATGCCAGACGGATGCTCGCAGCCTTCCTGACCGCGGCTTGAAGATATTACCATCGCGACGTCTAAGTCTGGGACCGATATTGGAGCGAAATAATCTTTACGATTATCCCAATTACCAGCGCCACTTTTTTCTGCTGATGATAAAAGATGGTCAATGTTCAATTGAAGATTTCGAACCGCAATCTCTCGTTCCGACTTGCCGTCATGTTCTGGATAATCAATTGAATTAGTCATTGGCTCCATATTTAGATTTTATCATAAAAAGCCATATTATAAAGTTCTACAGATTGAAAATATAACTAAAAAAGAAGTCCTAATGAACTTCTTTTTTTGGGGCGAATGATGGGGATTGAACCCACTACCTCCGGAACCACAACCCGGCGCTCTAACCAGATGAGCTACATTCGCCATATCGGCGATTAGGCCTTAACAGATATGGTATGGTGCGGGCGGAGAGAATCGAACTCTCATCGCTTGCTTGGAAGGCAGGCATATTAGCCATTATACGACGCCCGCATTCCATACATTATACCAGTTATTGCCAGATGTAGTCTATCTAAAAATACTACTCAGCAGCTTCGGCTGCTTCGCCGTCTTCTTTTGTGATATGAACAGTTCCATGTGGGTGCTGAGGTGGTGCATAAATCGAATAAACCTTCAATGCTACGTCGCCGCTACTTACTAGATTGTGCCAAGTTCCAGCTGGCACAATAACTGCGTCGTTACTACTAGCTTGCCAAGTTTGCATTTGATCAGTTGTTGGCCCCATCGAAACAGTTGCCTGACCTTGTTCGATTCGCAAAAATTGATCATGAGTATCGTGAACTTCTAGCCCGATATCATGTCCCGGGTCAATCGACATCAATGTGATTTGTAGGTTAATGCCTGTCCACATGGTGGTCCTATAGTTTGTATTTTCGACTGTAGCAGTCTCAATATTCGCTACGGTTGGAGCTGGCCCATTATCAATAATATCTGTCATTTTTTATCCCCCTTATAGTTACATTATACTCTAGCTGAAGCCAAGCTGGAACCGGGCAGATGTTTCCTAAAATTAGTTATTTTACATATTTATAATTTTGATAGTTAAACCCGATGGTTGACTAAAATAAAGTCGCCTAGCGTAACACCTAATCTTTGGTATAATACAGGTTGTACGCCCCGGTAGCTCAGTGGATAGAGCAGAGGACTTCTAAGCCTAAGGTCGTTGGTTCAATTCCAACCCGGGGTACCAAAATAAATATGTCAACCATCGGTTGGCATATTTATTTTGATCTTTGAACTGAATTGAATCAACGACTTTTTGTAAAACAAAAAATGTCGTTGGTGAGAACCGCCACGTCGGCGGTTCGCAAGGCCGGAAGCCGGATGACGAACGTCACCGACTGAGGCGGGGTCGAGAAAAATTCAGAATGAATTTTATCGTGACCAATTCCAACCTGTAGGGACCGCCTGACAACACGCTGTACAAATTTTAAGTTATCCATAGAAATTACTCGCTAAGTTGCTATTGCTTACTTTCTGCCTATAATGAAAAGTAATATGATAAAAACAAAAAAGATAAATCCTCAATCTCCACTCGTAGTGTCCGGTTATATTTTATTCGCATTTCTAGTGACCGCTGTACTGCTATACACCATTCCGCAAGCAATAATGTTATTCGATCCAAGGGTGATCCGTTACAATGTCGCATTATTTATGGTTGCACTGATTTTGGGCTCCCTCCTTCCGGCTTTTTTGGCGTATTTAATTGGCAATCGCTCCGTAAAATCCAAGAGTAAGATAAGCCATCATTTCAATGGGATGCTTTTGGGGTTAATGGCATTTTGGATAATGTCCATATTTGCGACGATTGTGTCAATTCCATCTGAATATTTTGCAACTATGTTAACTGCAAGAGTGATATTGGTTAATTCACTGCCGATTATTGTCGTGACTGTTATTACTTCAATCCTCGCTATTGCTCACGCACGGAGCCGTCAAGCAAAGCGCGACATTCTTGAGTACAAGCCGTATATCGTATTTCTCATTGGATTTATAATTTTGTTGCCGGTTTGGTCATTGATTAGCAATATATTCACGCAGAATATGAGTATATACTCGTTCCTGCCTTTGATTATTGTTACGCTGCTTGGTTTGGTATCATACGCTACGCTAAAAAATAGCAAGCTGAACGTACTTACTAAGGTAGCATGGTCGGCCGTTTCAGTATCGGTGGCTTATGTGGCGGTATCTGTATTGTCTCCATTCATTTCAAGTCTGTCGCGCTACATCAACGAAAGGCCAACGATGGAATTCATGGCAATTGAAAGTAATACGCTGTGGGCAGTGGCGTTAATTGTATGGATTTTGTTTTGGCGCGCACAAGTTAAATCACTGTCAAAAAAGTGATAATATTTTGACCACATAACACTTATACTTTATAATTTGGACCATACATGTGGGTTAAAAATAAACAAACTGGCTTTACTATCGTTGAGCTTTTGATTGTTATCGTTATAATCGGTATTTTAGCTGCAATTACCCTGGTCTCTTATGGCGGTGTTCAATCAAAAGCACGTTCGGCACTTATAATGTCAGATCTAACCAATGCCGCCAATCAATTTAAGGCCAGTCAGGTCATAAATGACCTATACCCAGTGTCTATATCTGATTCATTTAATGGTACATCATACCAATTGACGGTTAATAATAATGCCAATCCTCCGACTTTCTGCATCACTGGCACAAATAGCGCGACAAGCTATAAAATTACCGAGAATAGCCCACCTCTGCCCGGGAGCTGTCCGGGCCATTGGCAAGGCGGAGTCGCCGCAATTGTCAATTACGTAATGTCGCCATCCTTTGAAGACGGAACCGTTGGGAACAGCGGCAACATATCCGCTAATGCCGGTAGCTTATCTTTCCCAACTGGTGGCGCTGCACAGGGAAATAGGTTCCTCAGGGCGACGTTTGGACCAACTCCTCAAGCCGGTAGAGGCCAGTATACAACTAGCTTAAGCCCCGGGACTTACACGGGTATCTTTTGGGTAAGATCAAATCAACCTGTATTATTCTACCCATACTTCCAGGGCAGTGCCACCAAGACCAACGCCGGTGATATTGGAAACCCAGTACTGGCACCAAACACATGGACTCGAATCTGGAAGACGGTGAACGTAACCAGTGCTGGTAACCTGCAAGTTGGGGGTTACACTGGCACCGGTGTCGGTTCGGCTGGTGACTATATTGATTTTGATGGATTCATGTTAGTTGCAGGTTCCGCCATCCCTAATTACGCCGATGGCTCGTCAACAAATTGGACCTGGAGTGGAGCGATTAGTAATTCAACCTCATCTGGACCAGCCTTTTAATTAGATTACAGATAGCACCGTGTAAAATTCTTATGCTATGATGGGAATATATAATCCAGTCATAGACAAGGGAGATTCGATGAGCAGTAAACCAACAACGCCTGAAGCGGTTGTCAGTCTGAGCCACTTTAAAATGGACTTTAGCGGCAAAACAGTAATTAAAGACTTATCATTCGAGGTACACAAAGGCGAAGTATTCGGTTTTCTGGGAAGTAACGGATCTGGAAAGACCACGACTATCCGTGCCCTGCTCGGCCTCTACCAACCAACCGCTGGCGAGCTGCTAGTTGACGGCAAACCATTTTCTGTTTCATCTGGTTTTAAATTGGGATACTTGCCAGAAGAGCGCGGTCTTTATAAGAAAGAGTCCGTTATTGATGTCATGCTATATTTCGGCCAACTAAAGGGGCTCTCGAGGAGTGATGCTAAAAAACGCGCTGAGGCGTATTTAGAACGAGTCAACTTAACAGACAAAGCAAATACCCAAATCGATAAGTTGTCGGGTGGCCAACAACAAAAGATCCAACTTGGCATTACCATTATGAATGACCCGGACCTGCTAATTCTTGATGAGCCCACCAAGGGTTTTGACCCCGTTAACCGCCGACTGCTAATGGATATCGTCGAAGAACATCAGCGGAATGGTGCAACTATTATTTTTGTAACTCACCAAATGGAAGAAGTCGAACGTCTTTGTGACAGAATCATTCTCTTAAAAGATGGTGTTTCGCGCGCCTATGGTACTATCGCAGATGTTAAAAAAGAATTCGGCAACGCCTCGCTCGATGACATATTCATCAAAGTATATGGCGACGAAAATGAACAAATCGAGGAGAACAAGTAATGTATAATTTTGGAACCGTATTTCGCTTTGAGGTAGTACGTACATTAAAGAAAAAATCTTTTTGGATAATGGCCCTGTCATTCCCTATTATTATTGGCGCTATTTTTGGAATAATCTTTTTTTCTAATCAGGCAACCGATAAAGCCGCTCAGGACACCAAGACTCAAAAGTTTTCATTTGTTGTAACCGACAATAGCGGCCTTATTGACCAAAAAATCGTTAAAATGTTCGGCGCCACCGAATCTAATGATAAACAGGCCAACATCGATAAAGTCACATCTGGCAAATTAGACGCCTACTTCTATTACCCTAAAGCGGTCGGTAAAGATAAAGTCGAAGTCTACGCCAAGGATGTCGGCCTCTTTGATAATAGTCGCTACGAAGCTGTGGCAAAGGTTATTTTGCAACAATCCGTTGAACCAACAATCGACGCACAAACAACGGCGATCTTGAAAGATAGTGTTGCGTTTAGCTCGACTACCTACCGTGACGGCGAGCAGTTTGATGGTTTTAAGGAATTGATTGCTCCTGGCGTCTTCCTAGTTTTGTTTTATATCCTAATCGGTATGTTCGGAAACCAGATGCTAACTAGTACGACTGAAGAAAAAGAAAATCGAGTTACCGAAATGATACTGACAACCATCGAGGCTAAAACGCTGATTATTGGTAAAATATTTTCACTTTTCGCCTTGGCTTTTATACAAATAATCGTCATTCTTGTTCCGGTCGTGATCGTATATGCCCTATTCCACAATGAACTATTATTACCGAATTTTGACCTTAGCAATATACCGCTTGACCCATTACGCATCGCTATAAGCGCGGTAATATTTGCATTTAGCTTCCTGTTATTCACTGGGCTACTAGTCGCGATTGGTGCGATCGCGCCAACAGCTAAAGAGGCGGGAAGCTTCTTTGGTGTAGTCGTAATATTTATCTTTGGCCCTCTATATGCCTTTTCACTATTTATATCAGCGCCCGAATCAGCACTTGTGAAGTTCCTGTCGTTCTTCCCTCTGACTGCGCCAATTCCGCTGATGCTTCGAAATGCGATTGGCAACCTTTCGATAGGCGACGCCCTTATCGGCATAGCCATCTTGATGGTAAGCTCTATTATCTCGTTAGCGATTGCAGTTAGACTATTCCGATATGGAGTATTAGAATACTCGCGCCGAATGTCGCTTAGCATAATTTTCCAAAAACGACTAAATAAATAACTGTCCATAACACCTTGCGGATTTGACTGTATATCAATAAGTAATATTGTGGTCTATAATTTAAATATGACTAACAAAATTACAACACATAGCTTACGCAGGTTTAATTTAACTATGGGGTCTCTGCATCTATTGCAAGGGGTCGCAGTACTAATACTAAGCAAAGTCTTTACCTTGCCAATCAGTGGAAACTACCTGGCATTCAATAAGGCGACACAAAGCCTAGAGCCGACGACAAAGGCGCTATTTAATCTTTCGCTACCTATCTTGATTGCAATATTCTTCTTTTTATCAGCTACCGCCCACTTCGTTATTGCGACTGTTTATAATAAAAAATATAACGACGATTTGACTCGTGGCATCAATAAAGCTCGCTGGATTGAATATTCTATATCTGCCAGCATAATGATGGTAGCAATATCTTTGCTCGTAGGTATTTACGACTTAACGAGCCTTGTAATGATATTTGCCTTGACTAGCATCATGAACTTGATGGGATTGGTTATGGAAGTTCATAACCAGACAACCGAAAAAACCAGCTGGATAAGTTTCTGGATAGGTAGCCTAGCCGGATTGATTCCGTGGCTAGTGATTGCCTTTTATATGTGGCTTGGAGCCGCTAACGGTAGCGCCGCACCAAACTTTGTTTATTGGATTTTTGTATCAATATTTGTCTTCTTTAACTGTTTTGCAATTAACATGGTCCTACAGTACAAAAAGATTGGTCCGTGGAAAGATTATATATACGGCGAGCGCGCCTACATCATATTGAGCTTAGTCGCCAAATCACTACTTGCTTGGCAAGTTTTCGCTGGCACGTTAAGACCATAGTTTAACTAATTCGATTGAGCTATCTGATCGGCGTTGACCTTTGAATCGATCAGCTGTTTTACTTGATCAAGAGATATCTCTATTACGCTACCGGGATCGATTTTGCCAGATAGCATTTGTTTGGCGACGGTATTCTCGACTGCTCGCTGAACGACACGGCGCATTGGTCGGGCTCCTAGGCGGGGGTCATAACCTGCTTCAACTAAATATTCCTTGGCGTCAGCGGCGACATTCACGCTAATCTTTTGCAATGATAATGTCTTGTTAACACTAGCCAACATCAAATCCACTACCTGCAATAGCTCGGGTTTATTTAGGGGCCTGAACATCACAATTTCATCAAATCGGTTCAAGAACTCAGGTCGGAATTGATTGCTACTAATGAGCTCGTCAACGAATTTATCTTCAAATTGCTCTACATCATAGCCACGATCAATATACTCACGAATCCTATCAGCGCCGGCATTGCTGGTGGCAATAATAATCGCATCCCGAAAACTTACTTCGCGATTTTTAATATCACGCAATATACCCTCATCAAGCATCTGCAGAAGTGTCGACATAACATTAGTGTGTGCCTTTTCGATTTCATCTAATAGAATCACACTGAACGGCTGCTTTAGCACACGTGCCGTTAGGCTATTGGCGTTATCAGCGCCGTCAGCAATTAAGCGCTTGCCGTCATCGCTACTGACATACTCGTTCATATCCAACCGGATGATTCGATCTTCGCCGCCAAAATATATGTCAGCCAGAGCCTTGGCTAATTCGGTTTTACCGACTCCAGTTGGGCCCAAGAACATAAATGTACCGATAGGCCGATTCTGATTCCGAACGCCAGCACGTGCCCTCCTAAGGGCGTCACTGACGACCTTGACGGCCCTAACCTGATTGATCATGCGGCCATGGATTAGCTCTTCGAGATTTAACAACTTTTCACGCTCAGCATCATCTGTGGCTACGCCGACTTTAATACCTAAAGTCTTTTCGATTGCCTGCCTAACGGATTCAGCTGTCACTAGACCATTTTCACTGTAATTAGCGGCTGACTCTAGCAGCTTTAGGGCCTTGCCCGGCATCGCTCGATCATGAACATAGCGTTCGCCCAAACGATAAGCCTCGGCAAGTGACTGATACATAAATGTGACGTGATTTTGGAACTCTATCAAGATGGATTGGTCCTGCATAATCTCTATCGTTTCTGCTCGACTGGCAGGATCTACGACAACTCGATTCAAAGCGTTTATCAATTCGGGGTTACGCTTGCCTATCTGTAGGTACCTTTGCTCATCCACGGTCAAGATCATTCGCAAATTTCCTGCTTCTAATATAGGTAGTAGTACGTTGGTTATATCAATCGAACCTATGCCATCTTCGAAAAACAGCTGAGCATTGTCTAGACAGATAATTATATTTTTAGCACTATAAGCCTCACCTAAGACACGTGGAACTAATTGTTCGAGTCCACCGCGATCAGGCGCCGACGCAATCAAGGCAGAAGCATCAAGCGTAAAAACCTGACGAAATTTGAGGGTAGACGGAATATTTGCTGTGGCGTCCATCAACCTGGAAGCAAAGGCGTTAACAATCTCAGTCTTGCCGACGCCAGATTGCCCGACCAAGACGGCATTTTGACGGCCATTCTTGCTGAAGATGCCCATTAGTTGACCGAGCGCCTCTTCATGGGCTACGAGACTGAATAACGACGTGCCGTAATTTCCAACTTGTTTACTAATATTCTGACCAAAACGATTTAGAAGTGGCGTCCAGCCGAACGACCAATCACGCGCCAAGCCGCCAGTTCTTCTGGGCATACGATGCTGTTCGACTAAATTACGCAGATGGTTATACCATTCTATTCCGCGTAACAGACCGTCAGTATCGAGCTGTAAGTGGCTAATTAGTGTCTGATAATTAGGCGTTGAATTAATTAGTGCGACAACCAAAATCGCAGCTGATATATTTTTACTTTTGGTCTGATCACGTAAATCCCAGGCATTCTGCCATACAGTCTGCATATCGGCACCGTTTTCGGAAGTAATCTCTTGTAAAAACCTACTTCCAATTCCAAAACGACCGGCAAAGAAATAGCCTCCTGGCAAAGAACTAACGATGTTAGCAACTTCTCGAGGCGTTGGCTGCTTTGATAATAATCCCAAAACTTCTCCTGATAATAAATCGTCAACCGATTGCGGATTTTGGTTTACGGCCAAGTGATGCAGTTCGCCCTTATACCATTCGACGGTCATTGCCGGTATAACCGAGAATCCAATCAATAACCAGCCGGCCGCTGATCCAAAAATTACCAAGATTATTCCAGATATAAGCAATGAAAGCATAATAGCCAAAAGAATCGTTAGCCAGACCTGACTGAACTTAGCGCCAATCCGAGCCTTATCGGCGCGCGGGCTAGAATAGTTAAACTTTAAATCTTTCATTGCGGAACCCATCCGATTACCATGATGATCATGCCGAATACTGGTAAAGTTGGAATGATTGGCCAAAGTATTATTTCAACAAACCCAAATATTACCTGAACGAGCATCGCAATCAAACCGAATAGAATCATAAAAGTTCGAACTATAGCCCCAACCATACGAGATATCGACCGGTCAACAAAAGCTCGCATCTGATCACCAATTGGACCAGCGACTCTTCCGGCCGAAATCTGCCTAAACGGCGAAAAAAGTGTTGATGCCAATAGTCCAACTGAAAAGAAGTCGGCAGATGCCGCTAATCGGTCTTTGATGATCTGAATGCGAGCAATCCAACCATTTCCGTACCACCAAGACAATATACCCACTAAAAACATGTCACTATTATAACTGCTTACGTTATAATAGGCCATATGCCAAAACCCCTTGTTACGATATTAGGTAAAACAGTCAAGAACATTGCCGGTTTGCGTGGCGGCGGCTCTGCTCTGCCTGGTTTAGTCGTTGAACATATTTACCCAGATTTTATTAAAAATACCCTGTCGTCATTACCACTCGGAGTTGTCGTTATTAGTGGCACTAACGGTAAGACCACTACAACTAAAATGGTGGTGGAACTGCTCGAAAGTCAGGGCTTAAAAGTTTTCACCAACCGAACAGGCAGCAATTTTACTCGCGGTGTGGCTGCAGCCCTGTTGGGCGATGTCGATATGAAAGGTCGGCTACATGCCGATATCGCCGTGTTAGAACTTGATGAGGCCCATGCTGTCCATTTTGTTGATAAGATTCCGCCCAGATTTAGCCTTATTTTGAACGTAATGCGCGACCAACTTGATAGATTTGGCGAAATCGACCACACCGCTAACCTACTTCGCCATATTGCCAACGCCACAACCGATCGAGTTGTCTTGAATCGGGAGGATGCAAGGGTCGCTAGTATTGCAAGGTCACTAGACAGTAAAAATGTCCGCTTCTTTGGGCTTGACGATAAGCTGTTATCACTTTTTCCGAGTGATGATAACCTTCATAATAATATTGCTAAATTGCGCACGCCAATTGTCGCCGATGTCGTACTGTCAAAATTTTCAGGTAACTCTGCCACGTTTGTCATTGATGGTAAAAAGATTAACACCAAGCTGAAACTCACGGGTATATATAACGTCTTTAATGCTGCTGCGGCCCTGGCGCTAGTCAGGACAATTATCGGCAAGGACATCAACCAAACTACGCTTATCGACGCCTTATCAAAAGTTACGCCTGCCTTTGGCCGTGGCGAAATTCTATCCGTAAATGGCAAGCCGCTTGAATTAGTATTAGTTAAAAACCCTTCCGGCTTTCGTCTTGGCTTAAAATCTTTTAAGCAGTCAGGCTATGTAACAATGATAGCCATCAACGATAACTATGCCGATGGTCGTGATATGTCTTGGCTATGGGACGTAGATTTCACCAGCCTAGTCACGGAAGGTGTATCTCAGGTTTCGGGTATTCGCGCCTACGATATGGCACTTCGGCTGCAGTACGACGAGGTGACGGTCAAGAATGTTGATCCTAACTTGAAAAAAGCGTTAAAGAAATTTATTTCAAACCATAAAAAACAACCAAAAAGAATCTACTGTACGTATACGGCAATGATCACAATTCGTAAATCTCTGGCCAAGATAACTCAAGTGGAGACGGTGAAATGAACGATAAGACGATCACAATTCTACACCTATACTCGAACGACATGAATATTTATGGAGACCGAGGAAATGCATTATGTCTCCAGCGAAGACTACAGTGGTACGGATACGAGCCGCGGTTAATTGAGTATAATCAAGGCGACGCCTTTCCCGATGAAGTCGATATTATTATTGGCGGCGGCGGCCAAGACAGTGGCCAGAATAAAATTAAGCAAGACCTACTGATAATTGGTCCTAAACTACGGGATCTAGCCGAAAAAGGAACACCAATGCTGGTGATTTGTGGACTGTATCAACTTTTTGGTAAATTCTTTAAAACTTCCGACGGCGAAACTATCGAAGGGATTGATCTACTAGACACCGAAACATACGGCAAGTCAGAGCGTTTAATTGGAAACATTATTACCCGTAGCGAACAATTTGGGGATATCATCGGTTACGAAAACCATAGCGGCCAGACTATGCTGGGCCATAATGTCTCTGCACTTGGTCGCGTTCGACTTGGGGCTGGTAATAACACCGTTGATGTTAGTGAGGGCGCCCGCTATAAAAACGTCATCGGTAGCTACCTACACGGTTCGCTACTTCCTAAAAACCCAGCGATTACCGATTTTCTGATTCAACAAGCCGTCGTTAATAAATATGGCAATTTTACGAAGACAAAAATAAAAGATACTTACGTTGAGCTCGCTCGCAAAACCGCACTCAAACGACCTAGATAATATTAGTTTGCAATTTTGTACTGAATTGCTTCGTAGCCAGATTTACCATTTATTGGATCGTTGATTATAACCTTCTGAATTTGCTTCCAGCCTGGATATGGGGCCTTTAGCTCACCCTGTTCTATAAAGCCAATATACCAAATAATTGGGTTACGTTTTGCAAATGTCGCAATATCTTTGATTTTGTAATTATCGCTATATTTCAGCATATCTAGTGAACCGTATTTATAATCAGTCACCTCCAGGAAGTGCACGGGGTGGTTATCGGTATTATAAAATACAACTTCATAGAATAACCATGGTGTTGCTGCAATGATCGGTTGTCCGTCTTTTGACCTTGCTACGGCCGCATCAACGATTTGCCTTGTCTGGTTTGAATTACTGGTATTTTTATTATAGTTTCCAAAATGATAAACATTCGTAATGCCAATGACCATAAACAAAGCTATGAAAAATGTAGCAAAAATTTGCCATTTCGGTTTAATAAACTTCGAGCCAAGCGCCAAGGTAACGCCAATAAATATCGCAATTCCAACTGCCGACGTAATTAGGTATCTATCGACGAACACCGAACGAAGTGGCACCGATATTATAAATAGTATCAAGGCCGGAACGAAAGCTAGCGTCATGACCAACCTGTACGATTGACGGTCGTGATCATTCAATGTTTTATAGACTTTAGTCGCCAGAAATGCAAGAAATATGCCTGAAGCGATTATCCCAAAAGCCAAACGCCCAGTCGTACTACCAAGGTCAAGATAATAAACCGCGTTAGTCAAAAAGTTCAACGGTGTGCCAGGGTTCACTGGTGGAATCCAAAAGCCAAAGGCCTGTACTACAAATGACTGGCCGATAAAGAATGGCAGCCAAGGCAGATATAGGCCAACTGCTACGTAATGCGCCAACATCCAATTCTTGGAAAAAAACTTACTAATAAATTCACCCTTTTGGGCAGTTCGTCGTACTATATCAGCACGCCACACCCAGTGAGCAAGCCATACAATGGCTGCAAAATAGTGCACCCACATCCCTAGCCCAACGAGTACACCGTAAATAACCCATAATTGTTTTTTATTTGAATTTATCGCATAAGTCAGTGTGTAGGTCGCCGCCAGCGCTATCGCTGTTACTAATGTATACATCCTTGCCTCTTGGCTGTAACGAATCAACATTGGAGAAAGTGCTAAGAATATTAAACTAATTCGTGCTGCTTTTTCTTTAAATAATCGGTTAGTTAGCAAATAGCCGAATATGATCGTAACGCCACCAAAAAAGACGCTCATAGAGCGAAGCGCTAGCTCAGTATTACCGAACATCATGCTCCATAGCTTAAGTAGCCAATAAAAAAGCGGCGGATGAACGTCAGTAGCTGTGTATCGAGCAATATCGATAAAATTGAATCGGATCAAATAGGCACCGAAGGCTTCATCAAACCAAATTGATGATTTTGTTATATTCCAAAGCGCTATAGTCGTAAATACTGCCAGGGCGACCACAATGAACAGCCAATCAGTTATTTTCAAGCCTAGTAGGCGTTGTTTTGAGTTTAATAATTTTTTAAACATAATGAATTATGTCTATAGTAACCTGTTGTTGCATCATAAACAAGTAATTTACTATTGCACAATACTGGAAATAACACTTATAATGCGCTATAATCCTTCAAGTAAACACCATCGGGGTGTGGCGCAGTTGATAGCGCGCCCGGTTTGGGACCGGGAGGTCGAAGGTTTAAGTCCTTTCACCCCGACCAAGTAAAATATCCGGCACTCGTGTCGGATATTTTACTTGGTCATAAGAATAAGTTATAAATTACGCATACTTGCAATATTCTCTTAAAAGTGTTAAACTATAATTTATGAGCAAAAATCTTGAAACATTAAAACCAAAAACAATAGACGTCTTAAAATTAGGTGAAATCATTCCTTTAGACAGTTCTTCTGAACTAGCGGACCATGAAGATTCTATTGCGCTTGGTATACATGACGACATGACTCCAAGGCAAATTGCTGAATGGGGATCCAGGACATCATTAATCAATTTGATTGCACCACCCAAATTTCATGATGAAATTGAAAATATCAAAATTCAGAAAATTCTTAATCCCCAAGATAGCCTATACAGCGCTAACGAAAGAGGATTAACTTTCTCTATGGGGCTACCTCGTAAATGTACTACTGACCTCGCTCAGGATGCCGCAAGACGAACACAGGGGTTCGTAATCACGGCTGACGCGATTAGCACTGGTAGGGGTATTGTCGGCGAATTTAGCACAGAAGTGTGGTTGATACCTACGCCAGGTTTTAGGTCCAAAGACTATTCTATGCAAGGAATCCAATCGAACGCCAGCGGTCCATTCCGAAGGTATATTGCAATGTCGGATGAAGTAAAAAAAGAGTTTCGTCAATTTGCTAATGCCAAAAGACAGGTTGGCGCCGCCGCCCTGAACCAAGGAACGCTGACCCAATCTAAAAGCGGCGGAATTAAATATCGCAAAAGGTAATATTATTTGTCCATAAGATGAACTGGGTTCGGGTTGATTAGTTATAAGCATAAATGTAATATAGAAAACATAAACATTTTAACTAGCGACTTTCGTAGAACAATGAAGATTAAAGAATGTTGTGAAAAACTTGTCGACCTCCGAGAAGAGTGCCCCGATGTTTCATTTGAAATAGCTAATTACTTGAACCAAGGTGGCGACAAACCGACTGAAGCCGAAGATGCCCACTTCGTAAGATCAACCGTTGCGACGATGATCAACAACGCACAGGCGGCTCTGCCCCAAGGATTAAAACTCTTAGTAAGATGTGGCTATCGAACCCCCGATGTCCAAGCTAGACAGTATAAAAAAGACTACGCAGCTTTAAGGTCAGAAAACCCAACTTGGAATACCGATAAGCTGGACTTGGAAATTATTAAACGTACCGATCCGCCCGATATAGGGCCTCATTGCACTGGTGGTGCAATCGACCTTTCAATTTCAGATGAAAATGGCTACCAATTAGACATGGGCGCACCTATGGGGGCTTTTAACCTCGATAATTACACCTACTCAGACACAATTAGCTCAGACGTGGAGGCGAACAGACAAATATTAATCAGTACAATGACCAATGCCGGCTTTTTGAACTTCCCAGCCGAATGGTGGCACTGGTCTTATGTTGATCGAGAATGGGCTTTCGCACATGACCAAGATGCTTTCTATGGAGCCGTTGAGCAAAGGTTCGATGAACTACAATATTCTTATCAGGAGACAAGCAACCTATCACCCGCCACTTCTGGCGCATTCTAACTATTTAGCTCTTTATGACTGGCACACTATCAACTTTAATCTGTCCTTTGTATATCCTAGTCGCAAATTCTGGTGGAATCGGATTTATAACAATACCAGTACCAAGTTCCAGGCCAGCCCAAATATTTGGGCGGGGCGCAATCTTGATGTGCATATGATAATCTTCACGATTCACGGCATTTTCTACAAAATAATTATACGGAACACCCAACTCATCTAATTTGCCTAGAATAATCTTTAGGGCTATTGCGAAAGATTCTTTTTCGCTACGAGTAAGTTCTGATATGAATCGAACATGTCGCTTTGGTATTAACCAAGCTCCATAGGGCGAGTCGCTTGCGTATGGTGATAAAGCAAATAAATTCTCATCTTCCCATATAACCCTCGGCTTGTCGGTTTCTTTTTTAATTATGTCGCAATAAGGACAAGTAGAGTGTTCAAGCCGATATTTATTGAAAGCCCGGGCCTCATTCTCTACTTTTGGCGGAAGAATTGATAGGGCCATAACTTGAGAATGAGTATGCGTAATGGATGCCCCGGCCTTACCACCTTCGTTTTTGAATATAATAACGTGCTTTATGCTATCCATATTCCGGAGCTCGGTGTACCTATTGATGTAGGCATTAAAAACACGCACGATGTGATCTACGGAAAAATCATTAATGTCCATACCGTGCCGTCGAGTCTCGATAATGATCTCAGTCTGACCATAGGCACTGGGATTGTTGGATTGCAGAGCGGCAAATTTGTTAATTACCGAAATCACCTCCCAATTACCATTGTAATTATTATCCTGGTAAGTGATTATCTCATTTTCAAAATATTCTGGACAAAAGTGGCATATACCAGCAACCTCGCGAACCGCCTCCGAACTGTGAGGCCGTTTTGCGCGATTTGGAGCAATTATTACGTACTCGTCTTTGAAATAATCCTTACGGATTTCTGATTTACTCATTCACTTTATAATAAAGCATAAGCTGAAATATTAGAAGCTAAACCGACAAGTCGCGACGATTGAACCAAGCCATCGCGCAGACCGTGGCCACAATAGCAAAACCACCCAGCGCCAAAAGCGCATATTGAGGATAGATATTCTTAGCAAGTAATTCTGAGCCACTAAAATAGCTAAAGAAGCTAGTATATTTCAGATCTTTTAGATTCTCTTGAAGTGTTGATACGATAAACACAACATACATCAAAATCAGGATTCCGCCTGAGGCCATGCTGGCTTTACCTTTATCAGAAAAAATAACCGAGAACAAAGTCGCTAATGAATATACTGCCCATATGAATAAGAATGAGCCAACTGTTGCGGTTATGAAGTTAGCTAATACATAATCGGTGCTGTGTAGAATCGCTAATGGTATTGCACCGAACATGCTGATGACGCAAAAACCAGCAAGCAACAATAAGCCGGCAAAATATCTTTCCATAAATACCCTGGAACGCTTTGCGGGCAATGATGCCAAGGTCTCTATCATGCCCTTATCGATCTCGTTAACTGCAATGTAGCTAGCGATAGACACAGCAAATACGATTGCAAGTATCGGCCACAAAAAACTCATATATTCGCTGGATAGGTACGCCTGAAAGTTACTGAATGACAGTACTGCTGGGTCCATATTCATTGCCTTGAAAAGTTCTGGAGGTAATGTTTTTAATAGTTGATCAACCTGGCCCGATTGCTGACTAATCGAAGGAAATAAAGCAACGTACATTTCCAAAAAGGCTACGGCTGCAATCGAATAGACGACAAAGGATTTACATTTATCACGAAGCATCCTAGAGGCAAAAACAAACATTATTCAGTCCTTTCATAAAATTTCATAAATACATCCTCGAGTGATGCGTGAGTTATTTCCAGATCAATTACCGTATGCTTAGCTAGGGCCCGTAAAACCGGGTTAAGGTCTCCACTAGCAGTAATCAATAGGCCGCTGGGGATCTCGTCAACCTTTTCGACACCCTCTACCATAAATTCTGATGTAGAAAACTTATCGCTAAAACGAACTTCGATTTTATGTAGCTTTTTTTCACCAAGCTGCTTGATGCTTTCAACGGCCACTAATTTACCTTGTTTTATGATAGCGACACGGTCACACAGTCGTTCTACTTCTGGCAAATTGTGAGACGAAATAAATATTGTCGTCCCGCGGTCGCGCATTTCGATCAACACTTTATAAATCTCGTTTTGCAACAATGGATCTAGGCCTACGGTCGGCTCATCCATCACGAGAAGTTTTGGCTCATGCATCAGGGCAAGTATAAGGCCTAGTTTTTGCTTATTGCCCGAAGATAAGTGCCTAAATTTAGCATTTGGATTAAAATTGAATCGTTGAATCAAATCGTCTAGATTTCTAGACTTTCCACGAACCCCTTCAAAGAAACGGATATGATCCCAGCCTGTCCAGTTATCATATAGTTTTACATTACCCGACAGATAGCCCATCTGCTTCTTTGCCTCAGTGGATTCGGTTGCCATGTTATAGCCAAAAACCGAAATGCTGCCGTCAGTAGGCTTGTTGAAGCCCATCAAGCAACGGATTGTGGTACTTTTGCCAGCCCCGTTGGGACCAAGGAAACCGAATATCTCACCTTTTTTAATTTCTAGATTAATTCCATCAACGGCTTGTAATTTACCGAATTGTTTTTTGAAATCTTTAATTAGAATAGCGTTAGTCATATAGCCACTATAGCGTATCAACTATAGACTGTACACGCTAACGGTTAATTATTTAGCCACACCAAGGTTTCGTGTCGATATTCTCTTAGCCAATGATAATATCGGGGTGGCTCCAAGCCCCGAGAAGGCTCCGACTAAAATCCCCATGGCGACTTCGAATATTGATAATGGTGCGAATTTAAATACCCCTCTCAAATAAGGAGTGCAGAACACAATGGTCGCCAATAAGGCCGTAATTAAGAAGATTATTATCATAGCCTTGTTCTCGCGGCGGATAATATTGGCGAACGCTTGTTTTCCAGAAATCGCTAAAACTAGGAATATATTTGAAACTAATAGAACTAAGAACACCATGCCCCGGGCTTTATCTTGTAACCAGCCCATATCTAATAAGGTTTTGTAGGAAATTACTATCATCAGTGATATGAACACGCCCTGGATGATACTGCCGGCAACCATCTTTCTACTAAAAATTGGCTCTGACAATTTTCGTGGAAATCGTTGCATTATATTTGAATCTTCTTTTTCATTTTCAAATACAAGCGTACAGCTTGGGTCAATAATTAACTCCAAAAATACGATGTGTATGGGGACTAGCACAAGTGGCCAGCCAAAAAGAACCGGTAGCAAAGAAAGGATGACAATTGGTATATGAATAGAAAATATATAAGACATCGCCTTTTGTAGGTTCTTATAGATCCTACGCCCCAGCCTTATACCTTTTACAATTGATGCGAAGTTATCGTCCAGAAGCACGATTGTGGCCGCCTCACGAGCCACGTCAGTGCCACGCTTGCCCATTGCGATTCCAATATGGGCCGACTTCAATGCCGGAGCATCATTGACGCCATCGCCTGTCATTGCGACAACCTCACCGTTCTTCTTGAAGGCGTTAACAATTGTTAACTTATTCGCAGGCGTCACACGACTGAAAACTGAAATTGATTCGATAGTTTCTAATTTATCTATATCAGATAAATTTTCGAAATCAGCACCAGTGATTACTTTGCCGTAATCTAGGCCAACTTGTTTTGCAATACTTAGTGCAGTTTCAGGATAGTCACCGGTAATCATAATGACCCTGATACCAGCCTGTCTACACATCTTGACAGCCGAAGCCGCCCCTTTTCTAACTGGGTCAGCTAGTCCGACTAGACCTAAAAACTTAAAATTATAATCATGTCGGCTATCTGATAGTTTCAGTGAGTTTATGCCCTTACCGACTGCTATCACACGAAGACCTTGCGAGGCTAGTCCTTTGACCTCCTTTTCTAATTTAGCTATTGTTTTTTTGTCCAAATGACAAAGATCAAAGACGGTTTCAGGTGCACCCTTTAGCGCCACTAGGTCTGCCACACCGCCTTTTCCCCACGCGTGCACGATAGATAAGGACTTATCCTCTAGGGGGTACTCTTTTATAATTTCATTTTTATTATAAACCTGCTCAATGCCGCCAAAGGCCTGCTTACCGGCAGAGATAAAAGCCTCCTCCATTGGGTCAAAAGGTTTCTTCTGGGAGGCCAAGATGCCGAACTTTATCACATCACTCGCACGTAGGAAATTATCTGAATAAATATTTCCATTAGCGTCAGTAATTTTCATGATCGTCATCTTATTCTCGGTCAGTGTGCCGGTTTTATCGACGCATAATACGCTAGCGCTGCCTAAAGTTTCGATTGTATGGGCTCGACGTGTCAAGACATTATTTCTCGCCAACCGCCAGGCTCCCATAGTTAGGAAAATTGTCAAGACAATAGGAAATTCCTCTGGCAGAATCGATATCGCCAAGGTAAGCCCTGCCAAAAAGCCTTGTAATAGATTGCCTCTCTGTATCCAGTAGATTAGAACTAGCACCAAGGACACGACGATAGCTAGACTGGCGATAATTTTTATGACTTTATCGACTTCCTTTTGTAAGAGCGTTTTTTCAGTGCTAATTGATTTAAGCGAAACGCCAATCTTACCGATTTCGGTATCAGATCCAATAGTAGTAGCTTCGGCAATGGCGTGGCCTTTTACGATTAATGTTCCTGAAAATACTAAATTGCCCCTGAAATCCGCTACGTCCTTTGTATGTTTCTCAACCGCCACAGATTCACCAGTTAACAAAGACTCGTCAACGCGAAGATTACTTGCCGATATCAACTTTGCGTCAACCGGGACTCTGCTACCTTCCGATAAGATAATAGTGTCACCGACTACAATTTCACGACCCGGAATCGTAATCCTGTCGCCATTCCTTATGACGTCACAAATTGGGCTTGAGAGATTTCTCAGCGCCTCGAGTGACTTTTCGGTTTTGGCCTCTTGATAAAGTTCGATACCAATAATTACAAAAACAGAGAGCATTAACAGCGTAGCCTCTTGCTTATCACCCAGAGAAAAATAGATTACAACTGTCGCAAGTAATAAAAATATCATTGGCTCAGTGATTAAGCCAATGATAATTTTAAATATATTTCGCTTATCACGATTTGGAAGTTCGTTAAAACCGAATTCCTTTTGTCGATCTTCAGCTTCTTTTTTTGAAAGTCCCACTATTTTGTCTAGATCCATTACATCAGTTTAGCATGGGTCATTCCTAGTCGCACCTGATGTCTATTTGGCAAATTCAATGGCTCGGGTTTCACGAATAACGTTAACCTTGATAGTACCGGGGTATTGCATAGTACTTTCAATTTTGACGGCTATGTCGCGAGCCAGTTTAATCGCACTCAGATCATCAATATCTTTTGGACTGACTATAACGCGGACTTCGCGACCGGCGCTAATCGCGTAGGCTTTGTCTATCCCCTTAAAGCCAAGCGCGATATTCTCTAGATCACGCATACGCTCAACGAAGTTCTCGGCGCTAATATTGCGTGCGCCAGGACGAGCAGTGGAAAGTGAGTCACAAACACGGACAACCAACGCCTCTGGCGATGTGGCCTCAATGTCATCATGATGGGCTTCGATAGCGTGAGCAATGTCTTCGGACATGCCGTATTTACGTGCTAGCTCGGCTGCAATATGATGATGTTTACCTTCCATCTTATGAGTTACGGCTTTACCGGTGTCATGCAGCAAGGTTGCTATCTTGGTAACGCGAACATCGGCACCAATTTCTTCAGCAATTAGTCCAGACAGATGCGCCATCTCGACACTATGCATCAAAACGTTTTGACCATAACTGGTACGGAATTTTAGTTCACCTAGTAGACGAAGCATTTCTTGCGGTATACCAACGACACCGACTTCACGGGCGGCATCTTCACCGGCACGATTGACTTCTTTGTTGATTTCGACTTCAGCTTTGGCAACAACTTCTTCAATACGTCCTGGATGGATTCGACCATCTTTCATCAAAAATTCTAGGCTCATACGAGCAATCTGACGACGAACGGGATCGAATGAGCTAAGAATAATCATACCCGGAGTATCATCAACTAGGATATCAACGCCTGTAGCGCGCTGTAGCGCTTGAATATTACGACCCTCTTTGCCGATAATACGGCCCTTCATATCATCATCAAGTAGCTTAACTGCCGTAACGGTGCGTTCGGCGGTAACCTCTGATGACATGCGCTCCATTGCCGTGACCAAGATGGTCTGGGCAATATCTTCGGCCTGTTCTTTGGCGTCATTCTGAAGTTTATTAATCAAGCCAATCATATCCTGCTTGATGTCGCGCTCGGTCATTTGCATTAATTTCTCAGCGGCGTCAGCCTTGGAAAGTTTGGCGACTTTCTCGAGCTTCTCTTGCTGTTTGACCCGTATTTCACGAATCTCATCCTTTAGATCTTCGACGCTATGCTCTTCGGCGCGTAATTTATCAGTGCGCTTATCAAGCTCATCGAATTTACGATCAAGTGTCGTTTCGCGGTCAGCTAACCTATCTTCGGTTTTCTTCCAATCTTTACGGCGTTCATTTTCAAGCTCTAGGGCTTCATTTTTTGCCTTTAATATAATATCTGCCGATTTAGTTTTAGCAGAAGCTATTTCCTTATCCACATTTATTTTTGCGTTAGTCTGACGACGCTTTTCATATACTACGGTGCCGCCAATTCCGGCAAGTGCCGCGATTACAGCAATAATACCCTCTATCATGTTGTTCCTTTTCTCGCCTAGACCTCTTATATTGTTACTAGTATAAGATGCTTGTATCAAAAATTTAATTAGCCAAAGGCGTTTATTTCAAAAATTATTCAGAATCCAAAAATGGACTATCTATATAGTAGCCTTTTTATAGCTTTGGGCGCAAGCTATTTTCGAGGAGTGCTGATATTTGCTTCGCTACCATAGAAAGGTAGGGCAATTTTTTCATCGTTACCAGCATTTAACTTGCTAATTGCATCAGTCTGCCAGTCCTCTCCGCGGGCGCCGACAATCGGAATTTTTTGGGAATCTGCAATAGTGTTCATAACCGTTAAGCCAATCCTGATACCAGTAAAACTACCGGGGCCTTCATAAACACCAATCGCAGTGATGTCCGACCAAGTTTTATTATGTTCGCGAAGAAGTCCGTCAAGATGGCTTAGCAAACCCTTGGCCAACATTCTATCCGCCTGCCAGTTGTCATGGCTGCGGCTTTCACCGTCAACAAAGGTTAACCTACACTCGGGAGTGCTAGTATCTAGTAATAAAATCATAGTTTTAGACCTTCGATTAATTTGCAGCTAACAACTCCGCCCGATTTAAGCACTAATGATCTAGATGTTTCAGACGGTGAGGTTATCATCACCGATAATCGATCTTGCGGCAATACGCCCTCTACAACGCCAGACCACTCGATCATCGTGACTGTCTTATGATCGGCAATCGACTCTGCTAATTCATTAGCCATAATACCAGCATCATCAAGTCGATAAAAATCATAGTGAGTCAAAGTTATATCGTCACGTCCGCGATAGACACGGTTAATTGTAAAGCTGGGGCTCTGGACGTATTCATCAATCCCTAGACCGACCGCAATACCTTTCGCGAGAGTCGTCTTACCCGAACCGACATCACCAATTAGCTCAATTACCTCTCCGCCTGATAGCAAGCCCCCTATAGACTCACCGAGGGCCTTCATGTCATTTTCACTGTCTGCTAAAACGTTCATTATTCGTTATTATAACATCTAGCGTTTTTTTACTTTGTCAATTACAATAGAGCACAAGCAGTATGCGTATTTCAGATGTTACAATGGAAAAATTGCTCGTACGCAGTGGGGTGGCTACTGAGGAGCAAGTCAATGCCTTGAAAGAAGAGGCGGTTCATTCAAGTCACCCGCTCCAAGAACTAGCTATCCAAAATGAAATCATTGATGATAAGACGCTAGCCAAAGCATTCTCTGAATATGCCCAGATTCCTTATGTCGAACTTGTAGCCCACGATATACCATTCGAGGTTCTTAACAAAATCCCTGAGCGCATAGCTCGTCAATATAACGCTATCCTATTTAAAGTAGGCGAAGACGGCGTCAATCACCTAGCTATGGATGACCCGGACGATGTCCAGGCGGTTAACTTTATCGAGAAGCAAATCGGTACTAACACGATAATATATATCGCCCCTCACGATAATATTGTTGCGACCCTCGAGTCATATCGCGGCGATGTTAACCAAGAGCTACAAGAAGTTATCGACATTCAACGTGCTGATAACACCGAAAATGATTCTGTAGCCGAACAGGACATTGCCGAAGATTCACCAATAGCCCAAACTATCAACTTGCTACTTGAGTCAGCTATTCGCTCACATGCCAGCGATATCCACATCGAACCACGTGAGGCCTATATTCAGATACGATTTAGGATTGACGGCGTACTTCAAGAGGTTAACCGATTGCCGCGAAATGTAATAAACTCCCTAGTTAGTCGCGTCAAGATTCTAAGTAACCTTAAAATCGATGAACGGCGTGTGCCTCAAGATGGACGCTTCAAGATTAAAGTCGGCGGCAAACAGTACGCTCTTCGCGTAAGCTCACTCCCTGTAGCGGATGGCGAAAAGATTGTCATGCGTATCTTGGACGAGTCTAACCAGGCCGTCTCGTTAGAGTCGCTCGGTTATTGGGGACAGGCGCTGGCGTCACTAAATGGTGCTTTGACTGAAGCGAATGGCATGATATTAATTACCGGTCCGACCGGAAGTGGTAAATCAACCAGCCTATTTAGCGTGCTTACGATTCTTAATACTCCAAGTGTAAATATTTCGACCGTTGAAGACCCTGTTGAGTATAAGATACCCGGTGTTAATCAGACCCAAACTAACTCTAAAGCCGGAATGACCTTCGCTAACGGACTAAGGGCGCTGTTGCGTCAAGACCCTAACATTATTATGATCGGCGAAATTCGCGATAGTGAAACTGCCGACCTGGGCGTACAGGCAGCCCTAACGGGACATCTAGTATTTACAACCCTACATACTAACGATGCCGCAACTTGCCTACCACGCCTCCTAGACATGGGTATCGAGCCATTCCTTATCGCGAGTACGATTCGAGTAGTCGTTGGTCAACGACTAGTACGTAGGCTTCGTCACGAAACAAGAGAAAGCTATCAGCCAACCGAAGAAGAAAAGCAGATGATTATCGGGATGTTCAATCTTCAACCCGGACAAGGATTTAGTTTTATACATGAACTTGAGAAACAGGCCGCCAAGGCTGGTGTCGGCGGCGACACGCCACTTAGCACCGACGAAAATGGCATTAATACGCTATGGCGCGCCAAGGCCGACGATAATGAAGACGGCGCTATGGGCGGCTACAGAGGACGAGTCGGTATCTATGAAGTACTCAATAACTCAGTTGCTATTCAAAAACTAATCGTCTCTAACTCGACTAGTAACCAAATCCAAGATCAAGCGATTAGTGAAGGTATGCTTCGAATGCAAATTGATGGATTAATAAAAGCTCTTCGAGGTGACACAACTATCGAAGAAGTCATAAGGGTAACGAAAGAATAATATGGCAATATTTTCCTATGTAGCAATCGACCTCAAGGGCCAAACATTAAACAACACGATTGATCAGCCTGATCGAGCCAGCGCCATTAATGCCTTGATAAAACAAGGTTTGCGACCAGTTAGTATCAAAGAGGCCAAGAAAAAAACGACCGGTCTTGATTTAAATAACCTACTTGGATCGAATAAAGTAAAGCCTGATCAGATAGTGATGTTTACCCGCCAGCTTAGCGCCATGATTGGAGCCGGCGTTCCCTTGCTGCGAGCATTAACGGCTTTGTCTGACCATGTCGCCGATAGTCCCGTCCTAAGGAAGATACTGATTGGTGCGATCCGTGATGTTGAGTCTGGATCAACATTTGGTGATGCTCTAGCTAAATATCCCAACACTTTTAATGATGTTTATGTCAACATGGTACGTGCCGGCGAAGCTGCCGGAATTCTAGATGAGATATTAAAACGCCTGGCTCTTCAACAGGAAAAAAGTATGTCAATGCGAAAAAAGATTAAAAGCTCTATGTCTTACCCGGTAGTGCTGCTGTCAATAACTGTAATCTCATTTTTCGGATTAATGATCTTCATTATTCCTCAAATTGGCAAGATTGTTACTGATTTAGGTGGAGCGGATGCAAAGCTACCTACTTTGACCCTGATTATGCTCTCAATCAGCTCTTTCATCACTCATTACTGGTATCTAATATTTGCAGCCATTGGTGTCATAGCCTTTGGAATTACGCGCTACGTTAAAACGCCAACCGGCAAGTACCAGTTCCACAAAATACTGTTAAATACACCTATCATCAAAAAAATTATCATGAAAATTGCCGTAGCCCATTTTGCACGTACTTTTTCGGCCCTAATAGAGGCTGGTGTTGCGGTCCTTGAGGCCCTAAGTGTGACCTCGCGCGCCGTTGGTAATGCTGTATATGAAAAAGCTTTAGTTGAGGCAGAAATTAAGGTCAAAAATGGTCAAACCCTATCCTCCGTCATGGAGGCTGACCCCCTATTTCCCCCCATCATATCGCAGATGCTTTTAGTCGGTGAAGAAACTGGCCAAACTGACAAGGTACTCGTCAAAGTAGCCGATTTCTATGAAGAAGAAGTTGATACAGCTATCGGTAGTATCAGCTCAATTATAGAGCCTGTCATGATCGTAATCATGGGAGCTATGGTCGGATTAATCGCCGCTAGTGTAATGCTGCCGATCGCTGGGCTGTCCCAGACCATCAAATAATCATATACACGCTAATTCGCTCATGCTATAATATCCTTATAAATCACTAGTGGGCACTATGACAAAATTATTCTATACAGACAAACCAATTATCGGCCTCGATATCAGCAACACTGGCGTTAAAGTCATGGCAATCGACGCCAAGCGCTGGCTAGTAATCGGCTATGGCTCAATCGATTTAGAGCCAGCCAAGGTTAAGTTGTCGCTCGAGGGCAACAACACCTATCTTGCTGATAACATTAAACTATTACTTAAAGAAAAAATAATCGGGTCTCTACCCGGAAACCATGTTGCACTCAGTGTGCCGACGACCCACAGTTATTCAAGAACCTTCAATCTCCCCATTAAGGTTGAGAAGAAATTAAAAGATGCCGTTGAACTTGAAGTCGACCAATATGTCCCAATCCCGGCCTCAACACTTTATATTGATTACCAAATTATCGAACGAAATAAAAAGGAAATTACTGTCTTGATGAGCGCCGTGCCTCGAACTATTGTCGATAAATGTGTGGCTGCTGCCGAGAGCGCTGGACTGGTCGTTAGCCTGGTCGAGCCGGGCATAAGCGCTGCCGCTCGCCTCCTCACTAGCACCGAAGATGGCCAGCTTCCAAGCGTTATTGTGGATATCGGCCCAGCTAGTACTGACATTGCCGTACTTGATAGCGGTGCAATCCGAGTGACGGGAGGGCTAACAATCGGTGGCAATACCCTGACAATAGATATCGCCCGTAAACTTGGAGTTACACTTGAAAATGCCCATCAACTAAAAGTGCTTAATGGACTTAGTGCCGGACCAAGACAAGAAAAGATTAGGAACGCAATTGAGCCAAGTCTGAAACGGATCATAGTCGAAACGCGTAAAGTTATGCGTTATTATAATGAACGCATCAGCGATGATCGCAAACTAGAACAGCTATTGGTCGTTGGAAGTGGTGGTAATATGCCCGGAATCGGTGAGTATTTTACAAACGAACTTATTATGCCCGCCCGTGTTGCTAGCCCTTGGCAAAAACTTGATTTTGGCA